>TARA_R100000687_G_scaffold80462_3_pt1 | contig 211124 bp, 169 predicted proteins | sample TARA_R100000687 | Tara Oceans TARA_R100000687 (sample SAMEA2622685) | marine metagenome | biome: marine biome (ENVO:00000447); feature: mesopelagic zone (ENVO:00000213); material: "saline water (ENVO:00002010), including plankton (ENVO:xxxxxxxx)" | depth 600 m
GCATCGCGGGCACTGAGCCGTTTATCCATGTTGCATTCCTTCAGCTGACGATCCGCGCCATGCGGTAATCGTGTTTGACAAAATTGACCCCAAGCGTGCTTTCCGTACGCCGCACACCGGGAATTCCACTGATACGCTGGTGCACGAACTCCGCAAGGTGTTCGTTGCTGCGCACCATGGTGATGGCCAGCAGGTCGGAACGACCGAGCATCTCACCCACGAAGCCCAGCTCTGCGATCCCCGACAGCGCCTGTGCAACCGCCTGTACCTGGTGACTGCGCTCGACCTCTATCCAGATATACGCCAGTGCGCCGTTGCGAAAGCGGTCGATGTTGGTGACGGCGGTGATGCGAATCTGTCGCTCCTCTTCCATGCGCTTGACCCGGGCCCGCACCGTGCCCTCAGTGACACCGAGATCGGTGGCAATCTGTCGATTGCTGATACGGGCATCCTCAGACAGCCGCGCCACAATCTGCCGGTCGATCGCGTCCAGGCGCCGACGGGTCATGCGCCTGCACCCCGATCAAAGGGTACCCAATCGGGCTGGTTCTTCAGTACGTTAACCGCCAGCGCCGGCGTCAACCGGCGCACGCCCGGCATGGTCGCGATGCGCTCGTGCAGCAGCCGATGCAGTGCCACCTGATCCTCGGCTGCCATCAGGATTTCTATATCCTGGGCGCCGACCACAACGTTGACCGAGAACACCTCGGGCACGCCGGCAAGCTCCCGCGCGACATCCTCCGGCGAGCGGTTTTCGACCTGTACGCCAATGGCCAGCAACATGCCGAACCCCGCCGCCTCAATGTCGGTGACGGCTACCACGCGCATGGTGCGTGACTCCTCCAGGCGCCGCACCCGTGCCCGCACAGTCGCCTCAGTAAGTGCGAGCTCTCGCGCGATGGACCGGAAAGGCAGGCGACCATCCGTGCGCAACAGGGCAATAATCGCATGGTCCGTCTCGTCCAGCTCAATCTGGGATGCGCGCTCCATTCGCTGCTCCTGGCCAGCCATCAGCGGGCTAACCCCGCTCCGCCGCCATGCGCTGGCGCAGCTCGTTCTTCAGCACCTTGCCGCCGGCATTCATGGGCAGCTCCTCTACAAACCGCACAAAGCGCGGCACTTTGTAGTTCGCCATGTTCTCCCGCGCCCAGGCAATGACGGCAGCCTCGTCCAGCGCCGCGCCCGGGGCCGGCACAATCCATGCGCAGGCGACTTCGCCCATCCGCTCATCCGGCACGCCTATCACCGCGGCCCGCGCGACCCCGGGCATGCTGTGCAGGCTGTTCTCGATTTCAGCGGGGTAACAATTGAAGCCCCCCACAATGAACATGTCCTTGATGCGGTCGGTGATGCGCACGTAGCCGTCTTCATCCATCACCCCCACATCGCCGGTCTTCAACCAGCCATCCGCGGTGATCGTGCGCGCGGTTTCCTCCGGATTGTCGAGGTAGCACTGCATGACGTTGTAGCCGCGGCACCAGATTTCCCCCTCGGTACCGGCAGGGACCGGGACGCCGTCGGCGTCAACACACTGCATTTCCACACCTTCCATGGCGCGCCCGGAGCTGTGTGAAATGCGCTCAGCGCTGTCCTCGGGGCGGCAGATGGAGATGACGCCGCAGGATTCGGTGAGCCCGTAGGCGGTCACCACCACCTTGAAACCCAGCTCACTGCGCATCCTCTCAATCAGGGACACCGGCACCGGTGCGGCACCGGTCACCGCCAGCCGCAGACTGGAAAGGTCGTAATCCGCGCGCCGTGGATGGCTGAGCAGGGACTGGTAGATGGTGGGTGGACCGGGAATGACCGATACCCTGTCCCGATGAATCTGGCCGAGCACCGCATCGAGGTCAAACTGCTTGACCGGTAGAATGCGCGCCCCGGTGATGGCGGCTGCGAGCCAGCCCGCCTTGTACCCGAAGGAATGGAAAAACGGGTTTATAATCAGGTAGTTATCTTCACTGGTCAGGCCGACCGTCGCGCTCCAGGTGGCAAACGCGCGGATATTCTGCCCGTGGCTGGTGACCACGCCCTTGGGTTGGCCCGTGGTGCCTGAGGTGAACAGGATATCCAGGGTGTCGTCGGGGCGCAGTTGGTTCTCGCGGGCCTCAACCTCCGCCAACGGCACACTGTCGCCACGGGCGAGGAAGTCCGTCCAGGCTGTGTCATCGCCGGCATCGCCCTCGAACAGCACGGTGCCCTGCAGGTCAGGCAAGTCCTCCCCTGACAGCATCGCCGGGTACCGCATGCCGAGGAACTCACCTACCGTGAACAGCCAGCGGGCGCCGCTGCGACGCAGGATGAACCCGGCTTCCGCACCTTTCAGACGTGTGTTCAGGGGAACCAGCACACCGCCTATGGATTGGGCGCCCATGGCCGCGACAATCCACTGCCACATGTTGGGCGCCCAGATGGCAATGCGTTCACCGTGACCCAGGCCGACGGCCAGGAATGCGCGGGCAGCCTGCAGCCTGGCGGCATCCAGTTCGGCGTAGGTGAGCGATACAGGGCCGTCGCTGATCGCCACCCGTTCGGGCAGGGACCGTGCAGTGGCGGCGACAACCTGCGGCAATGTACGCTGTTGTGACTCGGTGTTGACCATGGCGGCACGTGCAAACTTGGAACTCGGGCCACAATACTAGTCAGTGAAACACGGTTTTACAACCGAAATTCGTAATTATCGGCGCAACAAACTACGCATAATGAAATCGCGCCCCTCCGGCACCGGTGGGGCGCGAGGGGCGCCTACTGACCCGGGAAGCTGTAGTCCTTGAACTGCTCACGCAGCGAGACCTTGTGGATCTTGCCGGTAGCGCCGTGTGGCAGCTCATCCACAAACTCGACAGCATCCGGCTTCCACCAGGTCGCCACCTTCCCTTCGAACCACGCCAGCATGTCTGCAGCTGACAGGTCCTGCCCGTCGCCCTTGCGCACGACGATCAGCAAGGGGCGCTCGCTCCACTTGGGGTGGTAATGGCCGATGACCGCCGCCTCTGCGACCTTGGGGTGACTCATCGCAACGTTTTCCAACTCGATCGACGAAATCCACTCACCGCCGGATTTGATGACATCCTTGGTGCGGTCCGTAATGGCCATGTAGCCGTCGGGGTCGATGGTGGCGACGTCGCCGGTTTCGAACCAGCCCGCTTCCGCGTGCGCACCGTCGGCATCGCGCTTGTAGTAACCCGAACAGATCCAGGGGCCGCGCACTTTCAGTGAGCCGTAGGCCTTGCCATCCCAGGGCAATTCCTCGCCGTCATCGCCGACAATCTTCATTTCCACGCCGAAGATGGCCCGCCCTGCCTTCAGGCGACGCTTGCGATAGTCCTCCTCGCTGAACCGCTCACGCTCACTATCGCTGGCGTTGATGCTGCCCAGGGGACTCATCTCGGTCATCCCCCACCCGACCCGGGTTACCACACCGTAGCGGTCAAACTCCTCCGCAATGGCCAGGGGGCAGGCGGCGCCGCCCACCACGATGCGCTTCAGGGATTCCACCTGCTTACCCGTTGCCTTGAGGTGTGCGAGCAGGGCCAGCCAGACGGTGGGCACACCGGCCGACATGGTCACCTGTTCCTCGTTGATGAGGGCGGAGAGGGTTTCGCCATCACCCATCTTGTTCCCCGGGAACACCAGCTTGGAGCCCGCCATGGGGCAGGAGTACGGGTTGCCCCAGGCGTTGACATGGAACATCGGGACAATGGGCAGCACGACGTCACTGGCCGAAAGGCCCATGGCGTCGGGCATCATGGTGGCGTAGGCATGCAGCATGGTTGAGCGGTGGGAATACAGGACGCCCTTGGGGTTACCCGTCGTACCTGAGGTGTAGCACAGGGCGCAGGCGTCACGCTCATCCAGCTCCGGCCATTCGAAGTCGCTGCTGGCGCCGTGAATGAGTGTCTCGTAGCAGATGGCATTGGGCAGCGTGGTCTCCGGCATGTGCTCGGCATTGGTGAGCACCACCCAGCCTTCAACCCCCGGGCACTCCGGGGCCAGCTTCTCCGCCAGCGGCACAAAGTCGGGGTCAATAAACACATAGCGGTCTTCCGCGTGGTTGATGATATAGACCAATTGCTCAGGAAACAGCCGCGGGTTGATGGTGTGGCAGACGAAGCCGCTGCAGGCAGAGGCGTAATAGGTTTCCAGGTGCCTGTAGTCGTTCCAGGCCAGGGTCCCGATGCGATCGCCGCGCTGCAGGCCCCAGGGGCCCATGGCATTGGCGAGCTGGCGGGTACGCACGAAAGCCTCGCGATAGGTATATCGATGACGCGGGTTGTCGCGGGTGACCGAGACGATTTCCTGGTCGCCATTAACCCGCTCCGCATGCTGAATGATCGAAGTAATCAACAGCGGCATATCCATCATCAAACCGTGCATTGGGATTTTCTCCTTTTATCGTGACGGGACTCGTTGAGTGCGAATTGTAGTCATTTGCGCTGAGGATAACACCGCTCGCGGCCCCAGAATGTCAAAAACCGGCAGGGGCTCGCCGTCTGCAGGCGCAGCCTGTCTGCACGTGCCATAGCGGGAATGTTATAGTCATCCCATAACAGTAAATACAGGTGCCGGCGACCGCATGCCCACCCCCGCAACGCTTCTCGGACTCGCCCTCGCCTACGTCTGCATTCTTTTTGCCGTCGCCTGGAAAGCAGATCGCGACGCATCGGTACAGGCTACACCCATCAGGCGGCCCGCCTGGAACGGGCTGGTCTATGCGCTATCACTCACCGTCTACTGCAGCTCGTGGACATTTTACGGTGCGGTGGGCAGTGATGCCCAATCCGCCTGGAGCCATGCGCCCATTTATCTCGGGCCGATACTGGTCTTCCTGTTCGGCTGGAGCCTGGTGCGACGCCTGATCCGGCTTGGCGAGCGGCATCGGGTGACGTCCATCGCCGACTACATCGGCGCGCGCTATGGCAAAAGGCAGTCGCTGGCAGTGCTGGTCACCCTGGTTGCTGCCGCGACGGTCCTCCCCTATGTCGCCCTGCAATTCAAGGCATTGGCCCAGGCCTGGAGCGTGATCTCCGGCGGCACACCGGGTAGTGCGCAGAGCGGCTCCGACACGGCGCTGTTCACCGCAGTGGTACTGGCGGTGTTTACGCTGCTGTTCGGCACGCGCCGCCTGGACGGCCGTGAACGGCATCGCGGTGTCATGGCAGCCATTGCTCTTGAATCCGTCGTGAAACTGGCCGCCTTTGCGCTGATCGCTGCGCTCGCAGGGCTGCAACTGATGCAGGCCGCGGAACCGTCAATGCTGCCGGCGGCAACAGGCCGCCGCGCACTCAACCTGAACGCTGACTTCTTCGCGCAAGTGCTGATCAGTGGACTGGCGATCCTCTGTCTGCCGCGCCAGTTCCATGTCACCGTGGTCGAAGCGCAGGAAGGCACTGACACCCGCTATGCCCGTTGGCTGCTACCGCTGTACCTCGCGCTGTTCATGGTGCTGGTCATACCCATCAGCCTCACCGGCGCGCGCCTCTTCGCCGGGCTGGACGACGCCAATCCGGACACCTGGGTGCAGTCGATTCCACTGGCCCTTGGCTCCGGCTGGGCGACAACGGCAGCGTTTATCGGGGGTATCTCCGCCGCGACAGGTATGGTGATCGTGGCAACGGTGAGCCTCGCCATCATGATTACCAATGAAGTCATCGCACCCGTGCTGGTGCGATTGCAGCGCAACTCACCGGCGGCCATCCTGCACCTCGGTGACAGGCTGCGACGTACGCGGCAGCTGACAATACTCGGCATGATGCTGGTTGCCTGGGCTGTCGCGCGCGAAGTGATGAGCCTGCCGTGGCTGGCTCAAATCGGCTTCCTCTCATTCCTCGCCGCGGCACAGCTGGCACCCGCGCTGCTGGCCGGGCTCTACTGGCGGCGCGCTCACGGGGTGGCCATCACCATCGGGTTGATCGCCGGTCTGCTGCTGTGGCTGTACTGCGGCGTACTGCCGGCCCTGCTGCCTGCCGCACATCCGTGGTTATTGGAGGGCCCCTGGGCACTGGCCATGCTGCGTCCCAACGCGCTGCTGGGCTTCGCCCATGATGCGCCATTGGCCTATGCGACCGCACTGAGCCTGACCGCCAACAGCCTGTGCGTCATCAGCCTGTCGCTACTCCTGCGCCAGTCGGCGGTAGACGCACGCCAGGCCGAACTCTTCCTTGGCACGCAAGACAGCCAACCCGACCCGCGCCGCAGTGATTTCAGCCTGAGCCTGATTCGCGGTGGGCAGCTGCAGGGACTGCTCGTACCCTTCCTCGAAGCAGACAAGCTGCACCGCCTCTGGCAGGGCTTTGAGGACCGCTACGAACAGCGCATCCTGCCCGGTGACCGCACTCCGCAGTTCGCGGTCAATGAGGTGGAGGCGGTGATTGCCAGCATGATCGGCAGCACGTCGGCCAACAAAGCCCTGATGGAGCTGGAGAGCAGCCAGCAGCTGGGCTACGCAGACCTCGCCAGCATGGTCAGCGACGCCAGCCGCCTCAACACGTTCAACCGCGAACTGCTGCAGACCACTGTCGAAAACATGATCCAGGGTATTTCCGTGGTGGACAGCCAGCTGCGGCTGGTCGCCTGGAACCAGACCTACCAGCGCATGTTCGGCTACCCCGAACGGCTGTTGTACGTGGGCTGTCCGATCGAACGGATCTATCGATTCAACGCTGAACGCGGCATCCTCCAGGCCAATGACGACACACCCATCGAGCAGCAGATTGCGCGGCGTCTGCAATGGCTGCGCGATGGCAGTGCCTACCGTCTGGAGCGCACGCTACCCGATGGCAAGGTTATCGATATCCGCGGCAACCCGATGCCCAACGGCGGATTTGTCACGACCTATATCGACATCACCGACTACCGGGCAATGCTGGCCGAACTGGAGGACACCAAGAGCGAGCTGGAGCTCAAACTGGCTTCCGGCTCCGAATCACTGAGCCGCAGCAATGCACTGTTACGGCAGGAAAACCGGCTGCGGGCGCAGGTTGAGGCTCAACTGCGGGATGCGCATCTGAGCAAGAGCCGCTTCATGTCGGCGACCAGCCACGACCTGCTGCAGCCGATCAACGCGGCACGCCTGTTTGCCGCCAGCCTGGCTACACGACTGACAGCCGACAGCGATGCCAGCGGCACACTGCAACAGATTGACCGCTCCCTGCACCGTGCAGAGCAGCTGATCGCCGAACTGCGGGAGATCGCCCGCCTCGACTCGGGTGCCTACACACCGAAGCTACGCGATTTTCCGGTACAGCAGCTGCTGCAGACGCTGCAGGACGAATTTGCTCCACGCAGCGCGGAGCGCGGCTTGCAGCTCACGGTCGTCGCCAGCTCCTGCTGGCTGCATTCAGATGAAACACTGCTGCATCGCATTCTGCAGAACCTGCTGTCCAACGCTGTGCGCTATACCCAGCGGGGCCGCATTCTGCTCGGCCTGCGCCGACGCGGCGACAGCGTGGAACTGCAGGTTTGGGACACAGGGCCCGGCATCGCCGAGGCGGATCAGGTGCGGGCCTTCACCGAATTTGAACGGCTCGGCGGTCACGGCCCCGAGGGTGACGACGGCCTGGGGCTGGGCCTCGCCATCGTCCAGCGCTATGCGGATCTACTGGAGCATCCCCTGCGACTGGTGTCCACACCCGGCCAGGGCACGCTGTTCGGCCTGAGGGTCCCGACGGCTGCGCCGCAAGCGCTACCGGAACACGTGCCGCCTTCGCCGGGCGACCTCGCTGGCGTCACCGTCCTGTGCATGGACAACGAACCCTTGCTGCTGGAGGGCATGGCCGAATTGCTGCGCGGCAATGGCGCCCGGGTGCTGACCTGCAGCGATGCCGCGGGGCTGCAGGCACATTTTGCGGCAGGCGAAGCTCCCGGCCTGCTGCTGGTCGATTACCATCTGGACAATGGCGATAACGGCGTCGCCGCACTCAGCGTGCTGCAAACGCTGCACGGCCTGCCACCGGTCATTGTTGTTTCAGCGGACGACGCGCCTGCTGTGCGCGACAGCGTGCGGCAGGCAGGCCACCGCTTCCTGCCCAAACCGGTAAATCCACAACGCGTGCTGGCCCTGATTCTGGCCTTGCTGGGACGTTAGCAGCCTGTCGGACCTGGGCTCATCTGCTGCGGCTGATGCACTAAGTCCGACAGGCTGCTAGACGTCCTCCGCGGCCTCTACCGAGAGGCTGGCAAGCGCCAACACCGCCTGCGTGCGGGAATGCACGCCCAGTTTGCGAAAAATCTCGGTCATGTGTGCCTTCACCGTCGCCTCTTTCACCTCCAGGTGCCCCGCGATCTGCTTGTTCAGCAAACCCTCAACCAGCATGGACGCCACCCGGAACTGCTGCGGCGTGAGACTGGACAGAGTGTCGGCAACATCAAGTGCCTGCAGGCGCGCGCCCTTTTGACCCACGGAAAGCCCGGGGTGCAATCCACGTGCTCCGGCCATCACCGCTTCCATGCAGCGCTGCATTTCCTCGATACCCGCAGACTTGGACAAAAACGCGGCTGCGCCGTGATCCAGTGCGCGTCGCACGGTATCCGGCTGGGCATTGGCCGATACCATCACCACCGGCACACCGGGCAGCTGGCCACCGACCCAGCACAGCGCTGAAAAACCCAGCGCTCCGGGCATGTGCAGATCCAGCAACAGTAAGTCGAGGCCCTGTTCCGCCTGGGCTGCCTGCTGCAGCTCGGCAACATTGGCCGCCAGCAACAGGCGGTGCTGTGGAAACGCGCTGGCGACGACCTGCTCCAGGGCAGCACGAAAAAGTGGGTGATCGTCAGCGATCAGGATACTGCGTCGAGACACGTGGCCTCCGGTTCTTGTTATTGATTATTCGACTTAAGTCGAAAATGCCGCGCGGCTTTGACCAAGGTCCAATGGGCCTCTGGTCTGGTCAAGGGTACAACATGCACGTCACACAGAATAATAGCTAGAGGATCTGCATACCATGCCCACGCGAAAACTGATTGCCACACTACTCGCCACACCGCTGGCGCTACTGCCCTTCAGCGCCTCCGCTGAAGATCTCGCGGCACGCATCGCCCTGCTTGAGCAGCAAATCGCCGAATTGAAGGCACTGGTCGTCGACCAGCAGGCCGCCGGCGAATCCACTCGTGAAGAACTGGAGACCCTGCGGCCTGTGCGCAAGGGCACCCGCTTCGGCTACGGCGGCTACATCCAGCTCGATGCCATCACCTCCCGGTACAGTGAAGGCAAGCCGACCAATGATCTGGTGGACGACTTTCTGGTCTCGTCTTTGATCCCGGTTGAACCGGCATCTGGCGATGGCGAGGCCGCCACCAGCACCAAGCTGCACGCCCAGTCATCGCGATTCTTCTTCACCACTCGGACGCCAACGGCGCAGGGCAGCATCGACACACGTATCGAGCTGGACTTTATGTTAAGCCCGGGAGGCGACGAGCGTATCTCCAACTCCTGGAACCCGCGCCTGCGCCACGCCTATATCAACTGGGACATGGGCGAGGGACGCTCACTGCTGGCGGGGCAGAGCTGGTCTACCTTCTTCAACGTGGGCGCCCTGCCCGACCTGCTCGACTTCGTCGGCCCCGTCAGCACCATTTTCGTCAGGCAGCCGCAAGTGCGCTGGACCGAGGGCAATTTCCAGTTTGCGCTGGAGAACCCGGCGACCCGAATCGATGAGCTCAGCGATACCGGGGTGAACCGTCGCCTGGACAACGCAGAGACCATTCCAGACCTGATTGCGCGCTACAACGGCACCGCCGGTGACCTCAGCTGGACACTGGCAGCCATGGGACGCCAGCTCGGCTACGAGAGCCGCCTGAACAGTGGCGAAAAACTGGCCAGCGACGACACCTGGGGGTACGGCCTCAGTCTTGCGGGCAAATGGCAGCTGGCAAACGGCGATATGCGCTTCATGCTCAACCAGGGCTCTGCACTGGGCCGCTATATGGGCCTGAACACATTCGACGATGGCTACATCGACAGTAACGGCGACATCGACACCATTGCGCAGTGGGGTGCCATGCTCGCCTACCAACACGCCTGGAGCGCGCAGTGGCGCAGCACCTTCGCCCTGTCGGCCTCTGCAGCCGACAACCCGTCGATCGGTGAATACGCCACCGCCGGCCAGCTGGCAAAACGCTATGAATCCGCCCACGCCAACCTGAACTGGCTGCCACATCCCGGCCTGCAGCTGGGTGGGGAACTGATTTACGCGCGCAAGGAACTGGAGGATGGTCGCTCGGGTGATCTGAGCCGCCTGCAATTTGCCATGAAGTACGCCTTCTGATGGCGCTATCGACCAAGGTCCAACAGCGACGCAGCGATACCCGGTGCTATAGTCCGGCTGCCTGCGACGATAACAACAGCAATGGAGAGTCCCCATGTCACGTTTAACCGAGGCCCAGGCGCTGGCCTATTGGCGCCGCAATCTTGCCCTGATGTTCAAACTTCTGGTGGTCTGGTTCGTGGTGAGTTTCGGCTGCGGCATCCTGTTTGTCGATGTGCTCAACCAGATCCAGATCGGTGGTTACAAGCTCGGCTTCTGGTTCGCCCAGCAGGGCTCCATCTACGTGTTCGTACTGCTGATTTTTTACTACACGCGCAAGATGGGCAAGCTCGACCGCGAATTCAACGTAGAAGAAGACTAGGGGCCGCCTCATGGAACTGCAAACTCTGACTTACCTCGTGGTTGGCGCCAGCTTCGCGCTGTACATCGGCATTGCGATCTGGTCGCGCGCCGGCTCCACCAAGGACTTTTATGTCGCCGGTGGCGGTGTGCATCCCGTCGCCAACGGCATGGCCACGGCGGCAGACTGGATGTCCGCCGCCTCATTCATCTCCATGGCCGGCATGATCGCCTTCATGGGCTATGGCGGCTCCGTGTTCCTGATGGGCTGGACCGGCGGCTTCGTTATTCTCGCCATGTTTCTGGCACCCTACCTGCGCAAGTATGGCAAGTTCACGGTACCTGAATTCATCGGCGACCGTTTTTACTCGAAAGCAGCGCGCGCGGTGGCGGTGGTGTGTCTGATCATCTGCTCCGTCACCTACGTGATAGGCCAGATGAAGGGCATCGGCGTTGCCTTCTCGCGCTTCCTCGAAGTTGACTACGGCACCGGGTTGCTGGTGGGCATGTGCATTGTGTTCTTCTACGCGGTGCTGGGGGGCATGAAAGGCATCACCTACACGCAGATTGCACAGTACTGCGTGCTGATCATGGCCTATACCATTCCCGCTATATTCATCAGCCTGAACCTGACCGGAAATCCCTTCCCGCAGTTGGGCCTCGGCAGCACACTGACCGGCACAGACACCTATCTGCTCGATAAGCTGGACCAGATGGTGATGGAGCTGGGCTTCAACGAGTACACCACGGAATACCGGCTGAGTGGCCTGAACATGTTCGCCTACACGGCGTCACTGATGATTGGTACCGCCGGCCTGCCCCACGTCATCATCCGCTTCTTTACCGTGCCGAAAGTACGCGACGCGCGCAGCTCTGCCGGCTGGGCACTGTTGTTCATTGCCATCCTCTACACCACAGCACCCGCCGTTGCCGGCATGGCCCGCCTGAACCTGATGCAGACCATCGAACCGACGCCCGGTGAATACCTGGTATATGAAGAGCGCCCCGACTGGTTCCGCAACTGGGAAACCACCGGTCTGCTGGCCTTCGAGGACAAGAACCAGGATGGCCGCATCCAGTACAGCGCCGACCCTGCGGTCAATGAAATGGTGACCGTGGATAACGACATCATGGTACTGGCCAACCCGGAAATTGCGCAGCTGCCCAACTGGGTGATCGCGCTGGTGGCTGCCGGCGGCCTCGCTGCCGCCCTGTCCACGGCGGCCGGGCTGTTGCTGGCCATTGCCTCGGCCATCTCCCATGACCTGCTGAAAGGGATGATAGCGCCGGGCATTTCCGAACGCGCCGAGCTGCGTGCCAGCCGGGTCGCCATGGCCGCCGCGATCGCCGGGGCAGGTTATCTGGGCTTCAACCCGCCGGGGTTTGCCGCGGGCACCGTGGCGCTGGCATTCGGGCTCGCCGCTTCCTCCATCTTCCCGGCCTTGATGATGGGCATCTTCTCCAAGCGCACCACCAAGGAGGGCGCAATTGCGGGCATGGTCGCAGGCATCGGGGTAACCCTGTTCTACGTGTTCCAGCACAAGGGTATTATGTTCATTGCTTCGACCGCGTTCCTCGGTGACATGCCGGCCAACTGGTTCCTGGGGATTGAACCCAATGCCTTCGGCGCGGTAGGTGCAATCGTCAACTTCACCGTGGCCATGCTGGTCAGCCGCGTCACCAGCGCACCGCCGGAGTCGGTACAGGAACTCGTGGAGCATATCCGCGTACCCGCTGGCGCCAGCGCCGCACACGACCACTGAGAGCAGGAGAAAAGCCGATGCTCAGCAACCGACACGTCATCATCGCACTACTGGTGGCCCCGTTGCTGTCCATCGGTGCGTGGTTTGCCGTGGGTCAACTGGTCGGAGAGCAGCCTCACCTGGCTGAAGCGGGTCGCGACTACCCACTCATTGCCAAGAGCAACTGTCGCTACGACAGCGGCCGCTGTGCACTGACCAACGGCAACCTGGAGCTTGAAATCGACGTACAGGCCCGAAGCTCTGGCTGGCAACTGCGGCTGCAGGCGTCACACCCCCTGGAGGGCGCTGTCGTGGCCATTGAGGAAGCCGGTAGCACGGCCGAACCGCGAGCCATGCGCCCCGATGAATCAAGCCCCCAACGCTGGGTGCTGAACCTGCCTGCACTACCCGGCGAAGGGGCGAGACTGCAACTGGTGGCCGCCGCAGGCGGCAGCCGCTACTTCGCAGACACGGGTTCGGATTTTCTGCAACGCTTCCGCACGCCGGGGCCCTGACTGTGGCCGCAGGCGATGACGCGCCCACCGTGCCACGAGCGCCCGTGGATCTGGCACCGATCGCGGATTTTCTCGCCAGCACACTGCCCTTCGACCGGCTTTCTCCCGCAGAGCTGGCGGACCTGCTGACGTCGGTTGCCATCAGCTATCACACCCACGGCGAATCTTTTGATGCCGGCTCCGAGCCACGCGGCTTGCGCATACTGCGCAGCGGTGCCGTCGACCTGCGCGATGCAGACGACACCCTGCTGGATCGCCTGGGCGAAGGCGAGAGCTTTCACATTGGCGGCCTGAACGCCGAACGCGGCGAGGTGCGGGCCTGCGTGATCGAGGATGCGCTGGTGTATTTTCTCCCGGACAGCGCCTACCAGGCACTGCGCCAGGCACACCGGGATATCGATCGGCATTTCAGCAGCCAGCGCAGCCGCCGACTGCGGCGCGCCGCGCGCTACCAGCCATCCCCGAACGCCCTGCTGCAGAGCATCCGTGACTACATGAGCACGGACCTGCTCACCGTCTGCGGCAGCGACACCCTGCAGGCTGTGGCCCGGGCCATGACGCAAAGGCGCGTCTCCTCGGCGCTGGTACTCGATGACGGCCGCCTGCAGGGCATTATTACCGACCGGGACTTGCGGGCCCGGGCGTTGACGACGGCACTGCCTGCCGACACGCCCATTGCCAGCATCATGACAACTCAGCTGGAAACAGTGGAAGCGGACTGCACCCTGTTTGATGCAACGTTGCTGATGACCCAGCGTGGCTATCACCACCTGCCCGTCGTGGAAGGGGGCCGCCTCGCGGGCATGATCACCACGTCAGACCTGATACTCGCGCGCCAGAATGACCCGGTGTATCTCGTACAACATATCTCCAGGCAGGACAGCGCCGAGGGTATCAGGACGTTGCTGACAGGCATGCCGGCGCTGGTGGTGCAATGGAGTCAGTCCGGCATGCACGCGCATCAGGTCAGCCGCGTCCTCACTGCCATATCGGATGCCGTGACCGTGCGCCTGATTCAGCTGGCAGAAGCCGAACTGGGGCCTGCCCCTGCGGCGTGGTGCTGGGTCGGATTCGGCTCCCAGGCGCGCGCCGAGCAGCTGTTTGGCGCCGATCAGGACAATGGCATGATTTTCGCCGATGAGACACAGCCTGAACACGCTGGCTGGTTTGCCGATCTGGCGCGGCGCGTCTGTGACGGCCTGCAACTCTGCGGCTACCCATACTGCCGCGGCGAAATCATGGCAACCACGGACAGTTGGCGGCAACCGCTGCACCGCTGGCAGGATACTGTGCGCGGCTGGACCACCACCCCCTCTCCAGCGGCGGTGATGCGTGTCAGCATCTTCTTCGACCTGCGGCCCATCTACGGCGAGGAAAACCTGTGCGAGCGTCTCCAGGAGGTGATGCTGCAGGAGGCGTCGGGCAACTCCATTTTTCTTGCCGCGCTGGCCGCAAACGCCCTGGAGAGCCGGCCACCGCTGGGGATGTTCCGCCGTTTCGTGGTGGAGCGCAACGGCGAGCACCGCGACGCGGTGGATGTGAAAAAACGCGGGGTGTTGCCAATCACCGAGATCGTGCGGCTGCACGCGCTGGCTCATCGCATACCCGCCGTCAACACGGAAGAGCGGTTGCGGGCGCTGGCGCGGGAGAAGAAGATGACCATGGGCGACAGCCGCAACCTGGCCGATGCCCTGCACTGCATTCAAGAGCATCGCCTGCAGCACCAGTGCCAGCAGATCATGTCGGGAGAAACACCAGACAATTTCCTGAAACCGCACGGGCTGCCGACACTGGCGCGCGAGCAGCTGCGCGATGCCTTCACCCTGATCGACGAATCACAGGCCGCCATGCGCCAAACCTACCGGGCGGGCATGGGCTGATGTGGCTGCGGCTGCGCCGCTTGCGCCGGCGGCAGGCCGCGGGAACGCCGTTGGCGGCATGTTGGCAACACCCTACTCCACCCGGCCGGACCGCCTGCAGAGAAACACCGTTTCTGGTCTGTGACGGTGAGATGTCCTCCCTGGACCCCGCGACGGGTGCGCTGCTAAGCCTCGGCTGGGTTGCCATCGAGCACGGCGCCATCCAGGTCGCCAGTGCGCGCCACTACCTGATTGCCGGAGAGCAGGCTGTTGGCCAGAGCGCCACCATTCACCATATCCACGACCGGGAACTGGCCCAGGGCGCGCCCGCCTCGACGGTCCTGGAAGCGTTCCTGCAGGCCGCGGCCGGCCGCGTGCTCGTGTTTCACCACGCCGCACTCGATATCGCCTTTCTGGATCGCCAGTGTCAACGCCTGTACGGAGCGCCACTGCTGCTACCGACAATCGATACACTGCGTCTGGAACAGAAACAGCGGGAACGCCGCAACCAGGCCTGCGCGCCGGGCGCGTTAACCCTGGCGGGCTGCCGCGCGCACTATGGCCTGCCTGTGCATGCCGCTCACAATGCGCTATTGGACGCCATTGCGACCGCAGAGCTGTTGCTGGCGCAGGTTGCACACCGCGGGCGCAACACAACACTGCGCCTGCGCGACCTGCGCTGAGCCACCCGATCAGCTGACCGGGTGTGCGCGGTTGGCGACCAGATGATCAACCACGGATGGGTCGGCCAGCGTGCTGGTATCGCCGAGACTGCCGACCTCATTTTCCGCAATCTTGCGCAGAATGCGTCGCATGATCTTGCCCGAACGGGTTTTCGGCAAACCGGGCGCCCACTGGATCACGTCCGGCTTGGCGATCGGGCCGATCTCGCTGGCACAGAGCTGCACCAGCGCCTTGCGCAGTTCCTCGCTGGGCTCAACGCCGTCCATGGGCGTCACGAAGCAGTATATGCCCTGCCCCTTGATGTCGTGGGGGTAGCCGACGACAGCAGCCTCGGCGATATCCTCATGCAACACCAGCGCGCTCTCAACCTCGGCGGTTCCCATGCGGTGCCCGGATACGTTGAGCACATCATCGACGCGACCGGTAATCCAGTAGTAGCCGTCTTCGTCGCGAGTGGCGCCATCGCCAGTAAAATAGTAGCCGGGGTAGTTGCGGAAGTAGGTGTCTACCATGCGCTGGTGATCACCGTAGATCGTGCGGATCTGGCTCGGCCAGGACGCCTTTATGACCAGGTAGCCGGAGCCTGCACCGTCAATTTCACTGCCGTCCTCATTGAGCAGGGCAAGTTGCACGCCGAAGAACGGCATACTCGCGGAACCCGGCTTGAGGTCGGTCGCACCCGGCAGTGGCGTGATCATCTGCGCGCCTGTCTCCGTCTGCCACCAGGTGTCGACAATTGGACAGCGGGAATCACCGACAACCCGGTAGTACCATTCCCAGGCCTCGGGATTGATAGGTTCACCGACCGACCCCAGCAAGCGCAGACTCGCGCGGGAACTGCGCTTGACGGGTGCATCACCGTGGGCATGCAGCGATCGAATGGCCGTCGGTGCCGTGTAGAACGTGTTGACCTGGTGCTTGTCGATTACCTCCCAGCAGCGGCCTGAATCGGGCCAGGTGGGCACCCCCTCGAACATCAGGGTCGTGGCGCCGTTGGCCAGGGGGCCATAGAGGATGTAGGTGTGGCCCGTTACCCAGCCGACGTCCGCTGTGCACCAGAAGATCTCCCCCTCGCGGTAATCGAAGGTGTATTTGAAGGTCATCGCGGCCTGCAGCAGATAACCCCCGGTGGTGTGCAGAACCCCCTTCGGCTTGCCGGTTGAGCCCGAGGTATACAGGATAAACAGTGGGTCTTCCGCGTCCATGCTCTCCGGCTCGCACTCTGCGGAAGCCGCGGCGGTCGCCTCGTTGTAGCAGACGTCCCTGCCCGCTTGCCAGGCCACATCTGCGCCTGTCACCCGCGCGACTATGCAGGTGTGCACATTGGGGCAGGACTCCAGTGCCGTGTCCACGTTACTCTTCAGTGCGATGGTCTTGCCACCGCGGCGGCCCTCATCGGCCGTAATGACCGTCTGGCAGTCGGCGTCCTGAATGCGATCGACGATGGCCGTGGGCGAGAATCCGCCGAAGACCACCGAATGGATGGCGCCAATACGGGTACACGCCAGCATAGCGTAGGCCGCCTCCGGCACCATGGGCATATAGATGCACACCCGGTCACCCTTGCCCACGCCGCGTGCTCGCAGCACGTTGGCCAGGCGACACACCTGCTCGTGCAACTCACGGTAGGTGACATGCTGGCTCTGTGTCGGGTCATCGCCCTCCCAGAGCAGCGCGGTCTGGTCTGCGCGGGTTTCCAGATGGCGGTCTATACAGTTGACGCTGACGTTCAGGCGCCCGCCAGCGAACCAGCTGGCACGCCCCTCGTGAAAATCGAAGTCAACAACCGTGTGCCAGGGTTGATCCCACTTCAGGAATTCAGTCGCTTTCTCGCCCCAGAATCCCGCGGGATCGTCAACCGAACGCTGGTACATCTGACGATAGCGCTCGGGAGTGATGTGCGCATCACGGAAATTCTCGGGAACCTTGTGTAGGGGGAAATTGGACATGTTATTGCTTCCGCCGATGGTGACTTTGCACCCGATGATACTGCTTCCCGGAAGGGGCGCAACTCGACCAAGGTCTATGCCCGAGTCGCTAGCCCAGCCACGTCCAGCGCTCCGCCGCGGCATCACCGCGCGCTCGCCCCTCGGCAGCCAGCTTGATCAGATGGGCGGACAGGGAGAGTTTGGCCCACTCGTGACGGGCGGGATCAACGTCGTCGTACACCACCTTGACCAGCGCATTGAGATCAGCCTGTCCCAGCGATGAGAGCCCCGCGACGACCTTGCGCTCGCGTGCCAGGCGATGTTCAACCAGACCCGCCACTTCCTCGCGGGGACTGTGGATCAGGTCGCCATGACCCGGCGCAATACTCTGCAGAGGGTAATCCAGCAACAGGCGCAGGGAGGCAATGTACGCTTTCATGTCACCGCCTGGCGGCACTATCACGACGGTTGATCCGTTCATGATGTGGTCGCCAGCGAACAACATACCGTCGTCTTCCAGCAGAAAGCAGTAATGATTGTTCACGTGGCCCGGCGTATGCAGGGCCCGCAGGGTGAATTCCGGGGCCGACAACACCCAATCGTGACTGAGCAGGGTTGTCGGTGAAAAGGTATCGTCCTGGAACCGATCGTCGGCAGGCATTGCCCCGATCACCTCAGCGCCGGTGGCCGCTGCCACGCCCTGCCATGCCGGTGAGTGGTCGGGGTGGGTATGGGTGCAGATAATCCAGCGAATCCGCCCCGCGCCAGCTGCAAGGATGGCCTCGATGTGCTCCGGGATAGCGGGGCCGGGGTCGACCACCGCGACCTGCTCCTCACCGAGCAGATAGGTGTTGGTACCCGGGCCCGTCATCATGCCCGGATTGGGCGCCACCAGGCGGCGTACGCGGTCATTGAGGCGGAAAGGCACGCCATGTTCAAACATCGGCCTACACCATATTCTCAATGGGAACCAGCGGATTCACATCGGCGTCGTAGTCAACGCCATCCACCTCAAAACCGAAGAGCTGCAGGAACTCGCGACGGTAACCCTGGAAGTCCGACAACTCATGCAGGTTATCGGTATCGATCTGTTGCCAGAGCGCCGCCACTTCAGCCTGCACTTCCGGATTCAGTTCCTTGCCATCAGCCCGCAGGCGTCCCTGATCATCCAGTTCACGCGCCGGGTTGTACAGCGAGTTGCGGAACAGCCCATCCACCTGCTCGATACAGCCCTCGTGTGTCCCCCGGGCCTTCATGACCTTGAACAGGATCGCCAGATAAATCGGCATGGCGGGAATGGCCGCGCTGGCCTGGGTAACCACCGCTTTCAAAACCGAAACACGCGCATCACCGCCATGGGCGGAAAGACGCTGGCGAATTCCCACGACCCGCCGATCCAGATCCTGCTTGGCGGCACCGATTGTGCCGTGCCAGTAGATATCCCAGGTCATCTTCTCGCCGATATAGGTGTACGCCGTGGTTTTCGCACCCTCAGCCAGCACGCCGGCGTCATCGAGTGCCTCTATCCACATTTGCCAGTCTTCACCCCCCATCACCGCTACCGTGTTGTCGATTTCTTCCTGCGTGGCGGGCTCAAGATGAAAGTCCTGCACTTCCTGCTTGTCGGTGTTGACGCCTTTCTGCACGGTAGGCTTGCCGATCGGCTTCAGAGTGGAATTGTGTACCACGCCGGTAACCGGATGCTGGCGACGGGGAGACGCCAGGCTGTAAACCACCAGGTCTACCTGCCCCAGATCCTCGCGTATTGTGGCGATGGCCTTCTGTTTTACCTCATCGCTAAACGCATCGCCATTGATGCTCTTGGCGTAGAGGCCCTCCGCCTCGGCAGCGCTGTGAAACGCCGCACTGTTGTACCAGCCTGCTGTGCCGGGCTTGGACTCGGTGCCTTCTTTCTCGAAGAAGATACCGAGGGTCGCCGCGCCGGCGCCAAACGCCGCGGTGATCCGGGAGGCCAGCCCGTAACCGGTCGAGGCGCCAATGACCAGTACCCGCTTTGGGCCGTTGTCGACAGGGCCCTGCCGCTTGACGTAGTCGATCTGGTTGCGCACGTTGGCTGCACAGCCTACGGGATGGGTTGTGGTGCAAAGGAAACCGCGCACGCGGGGCTTTATGATCATGATCGGTCGTCTTCCTGATTCTATTTTCTCGGATAACCCGCCTGTGGGCGTTGCCGGGAGTGTATCACAGGCCACACCGCCTCAAAGTCGCTTCCGTAAGTCACAGAATGGTCATCGAACCGTTATCTCAACGCCATCATTACGTCACAAAGTCCTCGCATCCTGCACCTGCATTTCATTGCCGAACCGAACGGAGAATCCCATGCGCCGACTCAACCCCTGGCTGCTTGCCACCTGCCTGACTCTGCCTGCCGTACTTGCCGGCTGCGATGGCGACGATGGTCGCGATGGACTCGATGGTGCTGACGGTAGTCCGGGCGAACAGGGGCCCACAGGGGAGAACGCCACCAACAGTCGCATAGCATTGAGCTTTCTGGGTCGCTACGAGACCGGAGAATTTGATGAGAGCGCCGCCGAAATCGTTGACTATGACCCCGCCACCCGTCAGGCCTTCGTGGTCAACGCGCAATCCGGCAGGGTGGACATCCTCGACATCAGCGCACCCGATATGCCCGTCCTGGCAGGCACACTGAACGTGGCGGTCGATATCGCCAGTGCCGTGCCTGCGCTGTCTGGCCCGGAAGCGCTCGGCGCTGCGAACAGCGTCGCGGTGGCCGGCAGCCTGCTGGCCGTAGCCGTGGAAGCCGACACGAAACAGGATAACGGCTACGTCGCCCTGTACCAGACAGACGGCACATTCCTTTCCGCGACCGAAGCCGGTGCGCTACCCGACATGCTGACGTTCACCCCAGACGGGAACACCCTGCTGGTCGCCAACGAAGGCGAGCCCAATGGAGACTACAGCATCGACCCTGAAGGCAGTATCACGCTGGTCGATCTGACTGGCGGCGCAGGTAACCCCGTGAGTCGCACGTTGCGTTTCACCGACTTCAACACCGGTGGCAACAAGACGCTGGGGAACGGTGTACGGATTTCTCCAAAAAGCGATAGTGTTGCACAGGATCTCGAACCCGAATTCATCACCGTTGCAGCGGACGGCAGCACGGCCTGGGTCGCGCTGCAGGAAAACAATGCGTTGGCGGTTGTCGACGTCGCAGCAGGTGAAATCAGCGCGGTCATCGGCCTGGGTTACAAGGATCACGGCCTGACCGGCAATGGCCTGGACGCAAGCAACCGGGACGGTGGCACCAACATTCGTGAATGGCCTCTGCGGGGGACCTTCATGCCTGATAGCGTGAAGAGCTATACCGTTAATGGCATTACCTATGTGGTCAGTGCCAACGAGGGCGATGGCCGAGAATACCTCACCGATTCCGCCAACGAAGCCGAATGCAGCGCACAGGGCGGTTTTGACTACGACGACGGCGACTGCTTCCACTATCTCGACGAGATTCGCGTCGGTGACATCCTGGATACGGGGGCGACCATAGAACTGGCAAACCTGGAGCGCTTTGCACCGGACCTGGATTCTCTGCTGGACACCGCCAACCTCGGTCGTATCAAGGTCATCACGAACCTCGGTGTACGAGACTGCCCTGCCGGCAGCCTGGAAACGAGCGGACAACCCACCGCAGGCTGCGTGTATGAGCACTTGTACAGCTTTGGCGCGCGTTCCTTCAGCATCTGGGACAGCCGCAACGGTTCACTGGTGTTCGACAGCGGCGCCGACTTTGAAACTGTCACCGCGCAGCGTCTCGGTGATAGCTTCAACGCCAGCAACGACGACAACACCGGTGACGATCGCTCGGACGACAAGGGCCCGGAGCCGGAAGCTCTGGAAATCGCCAGCATCGACGGCAAGTTCTATGCGTTCGTCGGACTCGAGCGTGTGGGTGGCATCATGGTGTACGACATCAGCAACCCGGAGAACGCAACGTTCGTCCAATACATCAACACGCGAGACTTCAGTCAGAATATCGAAAGCCTGGTCGACGAGGGTAACTTCTCTGCGGTGGGCGACCTGGGCCCTGAGTCCATTCGCTTCGTGCCGGCAGAGCAGAGTCCGAATGGTGAGGCGCTGCTGATCGTCGGGAACGAGGTCAGCGGCACCACCGCCCTGTTTGCCGTGAACGTGGTCAGCGGTGAGTGATCGTCGTGCGACCGCTGATCCAGACGGTGCGGTAGGGTTCCAGCTGCAGTGACTGGTCAAGGTCTGGATACGGCTCTCCGCTGATCAGGTCTTCCCATTGCGCCTCCTCGGGCAGACTCAGGTCGAGGAGGTTCAGACGCTGCGGTTCGTCGGAGATATTGCTGATGCAGAAAATCTGCTGCGCAGCTTCCTGACTGTGCCGGGAAAAGCCAAACAGTGCGCTCCCGAGCTGCAGGGTAAACTGGGCCGCATTGGGGTGGAATGCGGGCTGCGCGCCGCGCAAGCGCAGCAGGCCTTCCAGAGCCAGCATCACCTGCCGGTGGGTGCTCGCTGGATCAGCAAGCTGCGCCTCGAGTTCTGACCACTGCCACTGATGGCGATTGATCGCACGGTTGTGCCCGGTATGCGCCATACGCTGGTAATCGTTGCGTGTGCCCAGCAGGCTGTGGATGTACAAACCGGGGATGCCCTCCAGCGCGAACATGATGGCGTGTGCGCAGACGAAGCGTGCAAAGCCCCAGCTATCTGGCCCCCGAACGGTACCCTGCAAGGCATCATAAAGCGCAATGTTCACCTCGTAAGGGCGCTGCGCCCCACCCTCCAGCGCGCGCCAGGACACCTGTCCACCAAAGCGCTGCAGCGCGCCGAGCAAGGCAGCCAGTTCGTCGTCACTCAACAGCCCCTCAACGGGGCGCAGGCCGATACCATCGTGCGAGGCAATGAAGTTGAAAAACGTCGTGCCGCTGCGGGCTGGCGGCATTGCCATCAGCCATTGCCGCAGATAGGTGCAATCCCCGGTCAATAGCGTATTGATCAACAGTGGCGGCAGCGAAAAATTGTAGACACAGTGGGCCTCGTTGGCGTTCCCAAAGTAGGACAGATTCTCCAGGTTGGGGATGTTGGTTTCCGTAATCAGGATGGCATCGTGTCTTGCATGCTCGCTCAGGGTACGGAACAGCCGCACTACTTCGTGTGTTTGCTCAAGATTGAGGCAGCTGGTTCCCGGGATTTTCCACAGGAAGGCGATGGCATCGAGACGAAAGATGCGCACTCCGCGATCCAGATAGAGTCGCACGATGCGCACGAATTGCAGCAACACCTCAGGGTTGCGGAAATCGAGATCGACCTGGTCGTGGCTGAAGGTGCACCAGACATGGCGAGGGCCGCGCACGGTCTCCACCATGCGCAGTAGCGGCGAGGTCCGGGGCCTCACCACCGCGGAAAGATCCTGCGCGGGATCCGCAGTGAAGAAGTAGTCGCGACCGGGGGACTCGTCGCGCAGGAAATTTTCGAACCAGGCACTGCGGCTCGAGCAGTGGTTTATCACCAGATCAGCCATCAGGTCGCAGGATGCGGCGATCTCACCGATATCGTCCCAATCGCCCAGCGCTTCATTGACGCTGGAATAGTCAAGCACTGCAAAGCCATCATCTGATGTCCAGGGATAGAACGGCAGGATGTGCACGCCGCTGATCACGCCGTTGGTATGGGCATCGAGAAACCGTTTCAGCGTGTGCAGGGGCTTCTCGCCAGGTGCCAGCAGACTGTCCCCATAGGTAATGAGCAGGGCATCGCGCTCACTCCAGGTGTTCCTGCCGGGCGCCGGTGTCAATACATCGCGCTGCAGTCGCATTGCCTGTATCAGCTGGGGCACCAGCTCGTGGGCTGATGCGGCGGCCGGCGTATCCGCGTAGATCACCTCCAGGTGCTGCTGCACGCGCGCCTGCAGCCATTCAAAGTCGGACTGTGCGGAGCTCATCACCGGGGTGTACCGTAATCCTGCATGTCTGCGTCCACAGCCTCCTGCAGCCGCTCGAGGATGTCGGGTACTGCACTGATCACCCGGTTCCAACTGGGAATGAAAGGCCGCTCCATAGGGTGCTCAAGGAAGGCCTCGCCGGCCTTCATGATATTCTCGGCGAACATTTCGACCGCCATTTCCTCCTTGTGGATATCGAGACTCAAGCCATTCATCACCGCGTCATTGTGATAGGTCTCCACAAAATCGAGAGCGATGCGGTAATAGGTCGCTTTCAGGGAGCGGAAGGTTTCGCTGTTGAAAGTGACCCCGCGGGTTGCGAGTTTGCGGAACAGCGCCTTGGCAATGTCGATCGACATGCGCGAGAGACCGCGGGTCGCATCGTCCTGTGACATCTCCTGATGCTTGTGATCATAGACGTCTGCGATGTCGACCTGGCAAAGCCGGTTGTTGGCGTAGTTGCGATACACTTCAGACAGCACACCGATTTCCAGCCCCCAGTCACTGGGAATGCGAATATCGGTGAGCACATCGCGGCGGAAGGAGAACTCGCCCGCCAGCGGGTAGCGGAAGCTGTCCATGTAATCCAGGTATTCCATATCGCCCACGGTTTTCTTCAGGGCGCGCAGCAGCGGCGTCACCAGCAGGCGGCTGACCCGCCCGTTGATCCTGCCATCCGCCACCCGCGCATAGTAGCCCTTGCAGAACTCGTAGTTGAACTGCGGGTTGGATACGGGATAAATCAGGCGCGCCAGCAATCCGCGCTCGTAGGTAAGAATGTCGCAATCGTGCAGCGCCACTGATTCGGCGCGCCCGGAGGCCAGCGTGTAGCCCATGCAGTACCACACATTGCGACCCTTGCCGGCCTCGCGCGGCGCCAGATCGCGGGCCTCCAGCTCCGCATCCAGAGCGCGTAGACGCGGGCCGTCGTTCCAGAGCACACGATGGCGCTGGGGCAGGGCCGAGAAGAAGGTCAGGGCGGCCCGGTATTGCGCCTCGTCAGCCCGGTCGAGGCCGATCACAACTTCTGCCAGATAGGGCACACGCCCCAGTTCCTGCACGATATGCGGTAGCGCCGCACCCTCCAGTTCCGAGTACAGGGAAGGCAGGATGAGCCCCAGTGGACGGGTACGCGAGAACCGCAGCAGCTCGGCTTCCAGTTCGTCCACGGAGCGGTGCGAGAGGTTATGCAAGGTGGTGATAATGCCGTTCTGGTAGAAATCGCCCATGCTGATCAGTCTCCTGCAATGGTGTAATGGTGCAGCCAGGCAAGCACACCTTCGCGCCAGCCAGCCGGACCCAGCCCGGTGCTGCGCAGCACACCGGTCGTGCGTGCCAGCGGTGGAAAGTCGTGTGTCGGCGAGCGCACCAGCAGCGCGGTTTCTGCCGCCTCCAGCATCGGCACATCATTGCCGCTGTCGCCGATGGCGAGGTCATGCAGCGGCCGTCCCGGCGCGTCGTACTGGTAGGCGCGGCGCAGGTAACGCAGTGCCTGCCCCTTGTCACAATCCCCTGCCACCGTCAGGAAACGTCCTCCCTGCTGGACACGCGCACCCGCGGCTTCCAGCGCGTCTACAAACTGCGCGCGACGCTCAGGGGTACCCAGCCACTGCACCGGCTCACTGAATTCGCGCTGTGCCGCCAGCGCCGCCGCGTCGGCATCAAGCCCCGTCGCCGCCACGATGCCGTCGATGCCCAGGCGCTCAAAGCCGGCAAACTCGCCCGTAAACTCTGCCGCCAGCGCATTCAGCAGGGCAAGCCAGCGGTCTCGGGGGGGTGCGAACCGTACCTCCTGCCCATCCCCGCAGGGTAGCGCCTCAGGCAGTGGTTCACGAAAGGTGCCCGAGGGCACAACGATCGCCGCGCCATTTTCAACAATGATGGGATGCCTGAGGCCGAGCGCGCTTTGCAGGGGGAGCATTTCCGCGCGGGTCTTGCTGCTCGCGAGGATCACCGGAATCTCGGCCTCCCGCAGCTGGCGCAGCGCGTCTGCGGCGGCATCCCAGCGATAGCTGTGATGGTCCAGCAAGGAGCCATCCAGATCGGTGAATACCAGCAGGCGCGGCTTCATCGGGGCACCATCGGACCTGCCCAGGCGTTTATGCTGCGGTCACTGCCAAGTGTCCACACCAAATCCATGCGCGGCGGCAGGCTCGCCAGACAATGCCGCGTGAGGCGCTCGTAGTGCTGTACGAAATGCGCCAGCGCGGCCTCATCCATGAGGCCAATCGCGTGTTCGCTGGCACCTATCCTGGCACGCAATCGGTTCTCCTGCTCCGTGCGCCAGCGCAGCACATCGTCAAACGAGGGCGCCTTCAGCATCAACCAGCAATCCGGCTGTGCGTGCAGTGTCGCATAGTCGCCGGCCAGCTGCTGATTGACATAACCACGCCAGACCGCCTGCGGATCCTCACGCCGTTCCAGCGCGTTACAGGGCACTGCAAGCGCCGCCGGCGGTTCGGGCGTGGCACCGAGGCACCATCCTTCAAGCAGCACAACGTCCAGCGGCGCGCGGATACGCGGCCACGCCGCAGCGGGCTGCCGATCATCCTCCGCCTTGCTGAAGCGGGGAACCGCTACGTCGCCGGAAACAGTCAAGGCCTGCAGGGTATGCAACAACAAGGGAATATCGTGCGTGCCGGGAACACCGCGCGTTGCCAACAGGGGATGCACGGCGTCCGCCAGCGCCTGACGCTCCGCGCGCGTCAGGTAGAAATCGTCCAGCGACATACACAGTGCAGAGAGCCCGGCCTCATGCACCAACCAGTCGCAGAGATAGGCTACGAGCGTGGTCTTTCCCGCCCCTTGCGCACCATTTATGCCCACCAATAGCGTCGGCTGCGCACTACTGCGGTGCGCTTTGACGAGCTGCACCGCCACCGGATCAAACCAGCGCCCGGCCTCGGTCAGGTAGTCCGCAGGCAGGTTTTCTCTGGCGAGGAAAGCAGCACGCCAGTCCTGCTGGCCAGAATCCTGTATGTTGCCTGCCGTCACGCCTTCTCCTGTCGCGTTCACATTCGCCTGCTGACAGTCCTAGCAGGCTCCGTGCCAACCGGCGCGACGCGCTAGAACAATAACCTGCGTATATCCCCCAGCAGCGTCACCAGTTGTGTGCAGAAACGGCCGGCATCACCGCCATTGATGACGCGATGATCGTAGGACAGTGACAGCGGCAGCAGCGTGCGCGGCTGGAACGCCTTGCCGTCCCACACCGGTTTCACCGCCGCGCGGGACACGCCCAGGATCCCCACCTCCGGGGTGTTCACAATCGGGGAGAAGCCATTGCCACCGATATTGCCCAGGCTGGAAATCGTGAAGCAGCCGCCCTGCATCTCGGCAGGCTTGAGCTTGCGCTCTCGCGCCTTTTCCGCCAGTTCCACTACCTCTTCCGCGAGTTCCCAGATGGACTTGCGATCCACATCGCGTATCACCGGCACCATAAGCCCTACCGGTGTATCCACCGCCATGCCGATGTGCACATAGTGCTTGTAGACCAGATTCTCACCATCGGCTGTCACCGAGGCGTTGAACTTCGGGTTGTCGCGCAGAGCAGTGGCGCAGGCCTTGAGCAGGAAGGGCATCGGTGTAAGCCGCGTGCCACGCTGTTCGGCCTCCTCCTTCATGCTCTTGCGAAACGCTTCCAGGTCGGTGATGTCTGCGTCGTCGAACTGGGTGACATGCGGCACATTCAACCAACTGCGCTGCATATTGGCGGCCGTGAGCTTGTCGAGCTTGGTACGCGGCACGGTTTCGATAGCACCGAAGGCGCTGAAGTCGACATCCGGGACGGTCGGCAAGCCGGCTCCGACAGCGGCGACGGGCGCCTTGCCACTCAAGGCGCGCTGCACGAATCCCTGCACATCCTCCTTGAGCACCCGCTCACGGGGCCCGGAACCTGTCACTTTCGCCAGGTCAACGCCGAGTTCACGGGCCAGCTTGCGCACCGCGGGGCCCGCGTACACCAGCGCGTCATCACTGTCTCGGGCCGCTGGCTGGCTGGTGGCCGCTGCCGGTGTCGCGGGTGCTTGCACCGCGGCCTCATTAACCGGGGTCGACTCCGCGCTGGCCGCAGGACTATCGCCGCCCGAGCTCGGCTCGACCGACTCATCGCGGGCGCTCTCCAGCAGTACCAGCGGATCGCCCTCACGCACCGCCGCACCCTCTTTGACCAGCATGCGGATCACCTTGCCGGCGCGCGGGGATGGCACCTCCATAGAGGCCTTGTCGGACTCCAGCACCACCAGTGAGTCGCCCTCGGCGACCTCGTCCCCGGGCTTTACACAGAGCTCAATGACATCGACTGCATCCTCGGTGCCAATGTCGGGCACCTCGACGGTGACCTCGCTGGGCGCACCGCTGTCCGGCGACGCCTGCTCGGAAGCCGGCTCAGCCTTGGCGCCCTGCGCGGTCTCCCTGGCGGGAGACTCGCCCTCGGGCTCTGCCGTATCGGGGCTGGATTCGGGTTCGGGTTCGGGCTCGGCCTCTGTCTCGTCCCCGGTTTCCACAACGACAATCGGGTGCCCCTCGGCAAGCTCATCACCTACCTTCACCAGAACCTGCAGAACCTTACCGGCCAGCGTGGAGGGAATCTCCATGGAGGCCTTGTCCGATTCGAGTACCAGCAAGCCCTGTTCCAGCTCAATCTGGTCCCCTGCCGCGACCAGCAGTTCGATGACCTCTGCGCCCTCTGCGCCGCCGATATCCGGTACTGTTATCTGTTGCTTAGCCATGCGCCTCGTTTCCTGTACCGTTAAAGGGTGGTGGGATCGACTTTGTCCGGGGAGATGCCCAGGGCCTGCATGGCTTCGACCACCACAGTCGCCTTCAGCGCACCGTCATCCACCAGTGCCTTGAGGGCCGCCAGCACCACGAACTCCCGACTCACCTCGAAGAACCGTCGCAGGCGCTCGCGGGTGTCACTGCGACCGTAACCATCCGTACCCAACACCGCATAGCGGCGGGGAATGAACTGGCGCAGCTGCTCTGCATGGGCTTTCATGTAGTCAGTCGCCGCAATGACGGGCCCCTCATGCCCCTCCAGCTGCTCGGTCAGGTAGGGCACGCGCGGCTCGTCCTCCGGGTGCAGCAGGTTCCAGCGCGCCACACTCTTGCCCTCGCGCTGCAGCTCGTTGATGCTCGTCAGGCTCCACACATCCGCTGCCACACCGTAGTCCTGCTCCAGGATGGCCGCAGCCGCCTCGACTTCCCGCAATATGGTGCCGGCGCCCATGAGTTGCACGCGCGGACCCTTCTTGCGCGTCGAGCGCCGCAGGGCGTAGATGCCGCGCACAATGCCTTCCTCCACTCCCTGGGGCATCTCTGGCTGCTGGTAGTTCTCGTTCATGGTGGTGATGTAATAGAACTTGTTCTCACCTTCCTGGTACATGCGGCGCAAACCGTCCTGGATGATGACGGCCAGCTCGTAGGCGTAGGCAGGGTCGTAGCTGACGCAATTGGGGATGGTGCTGGCCAGGATGTGGCTGTGGCCGTCCTGGTGTTGCAGTCCCTCCCCGTTGAGCGTGGTGCGGCCCGCCGTGGCACCGATCAGAAACCCCCGCGCCTGGCTGTCGCCAGCCGCCCAGGCCAGATCGCCAATACGCTGGAAACCGAACATGGAGTAGAAGATGTAGAACGGCACCATCGGATAGCCGCTGGTGCTGTAGGAGGTCGCCGCCGCGATCCAGGCGGAGAAGGCACCGGCTTCGTTGATGCCCTCCTCCAGGATCTGTCCCTTCTGGTCTTCCTTGTAGAACATGATTTGCCCGGCGTCCTGCGGCGTGTAACGCTGGCCAACGGAAGAATAGATGCCCAGTTGGCGGAACATGCCTTCCATACCGAAGGTGCGGGCCTCATCGGGTACGATGGGCACCACGCGCTCGCCAATATGCTTGTCCTTGACCAGGGTTGAGAGCAGGCGCACGAACGCCATCGTGGTGGAGATTTCCCGCTTGCCGCTACCCTTGAGCTGGTTGTCGAAGGCACTGAGCGGCGGCGTCTCCAGCAGCTCAAGCTCCTTGCGCCGAGCAGGAATCAACCCACCCAGCTCTTCCCGCCGCTGCATCATGTAGCGCATTTCCGGGCTGTCCGGTGCTGGCCGGTAATACGGCACATCCTTGAGCTCGGAATCCGATATGGGAATGCCGAAGCGATCGCGGAATGCCTTCAGGCTGTCGAGATCGAGCTTCTTCAGCGAGTGGGTCTCGTTATTGGCTTCGCCCGACTCGCCCGTGCCGTAGCCTTTGACGGTCATCGCCAGAATCACTGTGGGACGTTCGTGCTGCGCGACCGCCTGGGCATAGGCCGCGTAAAGCTTGTAGGGGTCGTGGCCGCCACGGTTGAGGTACATGATGTCGTCGTCCGACAAGTCCTCGACCAGCTTCAGGGTCTCCGGGTACTTGCCGAAGAAATGCTCACGGGTGTAGGCGCCACCGTTGTACTTGTAGTTCTGCAGCTCACCATCGCAGACCTCGTCCATGCGCTGCTGCAGCAGGCCGCTGTCGTCTTTCTCCAGCAGCGGGTCCCACTTGCGCCCCCAAATCACCTTGAGCACGTCCCAGCCCGCACCGCGGAACACGCCCTCCAGTTCCTGAATGATCTTGCCGTTGCCGCGCACCGGACCATCCAGCCGCTGCAGATTGCAGTTGACCACGAAAATCAGATTGCCGAGGCGCTCCCGCCCGGCCATGGAAATGGCACCCAGTGACTCCGGCTCGTCGCACTCTCCATCGCCGAGGAAACACCACACGTTGCGATCGCCATGATCGACAAGCCCGCGGCTCTGCTGATACTTCATCACGTGGGCCTGGTAGATGGCCTGAATGGGCCCCAGCCCCATGGACACCGTGGGGAATTGCCAATAATCGGGCATCAGCCAGGGGTGTGGGTAGGAGGACAGGCCATTGCCATCGACTTCGCGGCGGAAGTTATCCAACTGCTCTTCGGTCAGCCGGCCTTCCAGGTAGGAGCGGGCATACATGCCGGGGGCACTGTGTCCCTGGTAGAACACAAGATCACCGGGATGCCCGTTCTCGTTGCCGCGGAAGAAATAGTTGAAGCCCACATCGTACAGGGTAGCGCTGGAGGAAAACGAGGAGATGTGACCACCCAGCCCCTCGTCGTTGTCGTTGGCGCGCATCACCATGGCCAGTGCGTTCCAGCGCACCAGAGACCGGATGCGACGTTCCATGAACAGGTCGCCGGGCATCAGCTTTTCATCGCGCGGTGCGATGGTATTCCGGAACGGTGTGGTAATCGCCGTCGGCAAACGCACGCCGGTCTCGGTGGCGTGCTTGGCAAGCTCGATAAGCAACTCAGCGGCGCGCTCCGGCCCACTGTATTTGCTGACCGCGTCCAGCGCGTCCATCCATTCCCGTGTTTCGATCGGGTCCTTGTCTTCGGTCATGCGGCTTAAACTCCTCAAGCGGGGTGGCTTGTGCGTACGCAGCTTTATTAGTTCTTAAATAGAACCTTATATGCACTCACAACACAGGGCTGAGTATAGCCGGTAACCTCAGAAATTACCTGCTTTTGCCTGCGCGCGCCTCACGTACGGGGTAGCACAGTACACCACACATACCCGCTGTGACAAACATACAGTTCTTTTATGGAACCTTATTCGACACTTTCATGCCACAGAGGCCGCGCAGACGGCAATGCTACTGGATGGTGTAGCCCCCCATACGCGCCTTCACCGCCGCCGCCGACTCAACCGACTCACCATAACCACCCGGAACGGCTGCCGCTTTGCCCGGAGCAACCACCAGCAGGGACCGCCGCTGCTGCATGAACACCGCGTCGAAGTAGCGGCGCCAGTCATCGAGCGCCATGGATTGCACCGCCTCGGCGAGCTGCTGGCGGCTGTCAAATGCCGTTTCGCGCTTGGCGATCGACTGCCAGTAGAACTCCGCCCGCTCCCACAGGTTCTTGTCGGGGCGGAGGATCTCACCGACCAGGGAGTCGCGGTAGCGCAGGAACTGCGCCTCATCAAGACTGGCGTCGACGCCGTCCAGATAGCGATCCATCGCCTCGACAATGGCGGGCGCGGGCGTATTGGGCGACTGGATAAGCATCATCAACCCCGGCACGTCCAGCTGCGGCCAGGCAAAGGCGCTGACCACGTAGCCCAGCTGCTGCTCAGTGCGCAGCTGCTGGTAGAAACCCGTCTTGATAACGTGCGCGGTCAAAGCCGTTGCCGCCCTGTCGCTCCAGGTATCCCCCGCTCCCTGCAGGTACCATCCCACCACCGCGTCGTCATGGGGCACTTCCACCACATACTTCAGGGCAGTCCCGGGCTCCAGACGGGTCACCTGCAGCGGTGGCATGGCGAGGGGCTCCCCGGGGGCCAGCAGCGTGTTCACACGCTCGGCCACAGCCGGCACCTTGTCCGCCGTGTAGTTACCGTAGAGCAGGGTTTCCGCCGTTGCCTCACCCCAGAAATCCTGAACCCAGGCGTTCAGGCCGGACAGGCTGATTGCCTCCAGTGCATCAATCAGCGGCTGCTCACCCCACTCACCGTGCAACAATGCCTCGCGGGCATCGTCGATCACCTGGCTGCTAGGCCGCTTGGCCACGGAGTTCTTCAGTCCGCGCACCATGTCAGCGCGGATGTTGTCGAAGCGCTGATCACTGAAACTGGCCTCATCGATCGCGACCAGCAGGCGATCCAGCAGACGCTGCTGTTTGTCGTCATAGCCGCTGATACGCAGGCTGATACCCTGCGCATGCTTGTAGACATCGAAATTCAGCCCCGCCAACAACGCAGGATAGGTGAACTCGTTGACGGCATCTTTCAACAGCGCGGTATACAACAAGGCCGCAGCCGCCTGCTCGGGAGTCTCTCCCACATGCGGCGAGCGGAAGTTGATGTACAGGGCCCCGCGAGGCACACCAAACTCCGTATCCTGACCGAACCAAACGGTCTGGCGCGGCGTTTCCAGGGTACGCAACGGTGTCTGCGCAACCGGGTCCTCGCTCACCAGCGTGACGTCTTCGGCAATAAACTCATTCGGGGCGGGCAAGGCCAATGCGGTATCGCCCACCGGCGCAGTCCAGCGTGCAAGCTGCTCGGCGCTCACGGTCTGCACGCTGTAGGGCACCTCGTAGTGGGGGCTTACCCTGTCGACCGGGACCGAGGCGTGGCTGATGGTCACCAGTGCGTTCTCCGGCACCACCGCAGCCAGCAGCTCCTCGATCAGCGCTGGCGCATACTCGCTCATCAGGCTGCCACCGCGAAGGATGTCTTCGGGCGCGTAATCGTGCATGCCGCTGGCCAGCGCGCTGACATAGTTCACCGGGTTCGCCTGCTCGCGAAAGCGGAACTGCAGGTCGGCCAGGCGGGACTGCTCGTCGTACAACCACTGTTGGGGGCCTTCGGCACGCAGCAGATCGAGGTAAGCAAACAGCAGTTGCAATACCCTGTCCTGCCCGGCGAGTCCCGCTTCCGTCAAGCCGATACTGATACTGAACAAGGCGCCGCCACGCCAGCCCAGCCCCGAGCCTGCCGCCAGCGTCTCCGCCAGGCCCTCTGCCTTGAGCTGGGACAACAGACTGCCCGCCCCCTCGTGCCCGACCAGGTTGCCGAGGTAGGCAAGGGGGTTGCTGCGATAGTCAGCGCGGTAGTCCGCTACCGGAAACGACACTTCAAGCTGGCGCAGGGTCGCCTGTGGCTGGACCTGCACCAGCATGGGCAGGCTCTCTGGTGTGAAAAGTGGTTCGGGAATATCCGTCACCTCCACCTCACGGTTGGGGACAGCGCTGAACAGCGGCGTCACCAGCGCTTCCAGCTGTTCAAGCGACTCGGCACCAAACACCACCAGGCGCATCTTGTCAGCCGAGTAGTGCTGTTCGTAGAAACGCAGCAGATCTTCGCGGATCGGCTGTTCCGGCGTGTCCGCTAGGGTTTGCAGGCTGCCCACTGTGAACTGGCTGAAGGGATGCGCCGGGTTCATTACGTCCTGCAGCACATCCAGACCTCGCCGCGAGTCACTGCGCAGCCCCATCTGGTATTCCGCCTCGACCGCATTCATCTCGCGCTCGACATAGACAGCGTCAAAGCGTGGGGCGATGAAGAACTGGGCAAATCGGTCCAGTGCGCCGGGTAAATACGCTGCCTGGATATCAAAGAAATAATTGGTGTGCTCAAAGCTGGTGTAGGCGTTGTGGCTGCCACCGTGCTGGTCAATGTACTGCTGATAATCCCCCGCTTCCGGGTATTTGTCGGTGCCGAGAAACAGCATGTGCTCGAGGAAGTGCGCCAGGCCCTCGCGTCCGGGCGGGTTATCCCCGCTGCCTACCAGCACATCGAGGGCGGCCGCGGCCTTCGGCGCATCCGGGTCTGAAATGAGCAGCACCTCGAGCTGGTTGGGGAGTGTGAGGTAGCGGTAGGCGTAGTCGTCATTGGGACTCTTGACCGGCTGTGGCTGCGCCGGGGGTAGGCTGGCACAGGCGGCCAGCAGGGCGAGCACAGTAAACAGGGCCAGTGATCGATGCCACTGTCCAAACCGGGTTGCTTGCATGAACTTACTCCAGACTGCGTTGGTTATCGCCCTCCATGGGCGTGGGCCAGGCATTGATCACTGCCTTGATCAGGGTTGCCAGGGGAATGGCAAAGAAAACGCCCCACACTCCCCAGATACCGCCAAAAAACAACACGGCGAGAATGATGGCCACCGGATGCAGGTTCACGGCCTCGGAGAACAGCAGGGGCACCAGAACATTGCCGTCCAGACCCTGGATGACAAAATAGACCGCCATCAGCCAGTAAAATTCACTGGTGAACCCCCACTGGAAAAAACCCACCAGCAGTACCGGCAGCGTCACAAGCGCGGCACCCAGGTAGGGGATGATCACCGACAGGCCGACGCACAGGGCCAGCAGGGCCGCGTAATTGAGCTGCAGGAAGGTAAAGCATACATAGCTGACTGACCCGACGATCAGGATCTCCAGCACCTTGCCTCGCGCATAGTTGGCAACCTGGGTGTCCATCTCCGACCAGATACGCCGCAGCAAGGGGCGCTCGCTGGGCAGAAAGGTGGCCAGCCAGCTCAGGATCTGCTGCCGATCCTTGAGAAAGAAGAAGACAAGGATGGGAATCAGGATCATGTAGACCAGCAAGGTGAGAATACTGGGGATGGTCGCCAGCGACCGCGTCACCACCTGCTGACCGAGACCGCCCAGCTCTGCCTGCGCCAGCGCCACCATCTGATTGATCTGCTGCTGGCTGACGACATCCGGATAGCGACCGGGCAGCAGGGTCAGCAGCTGCCGGCCCTGCTCCAACATACGCGGCATTTCCGAGGCCAGCGCCACCAGCTGACGCCAGACCAGAGGCAGCAGACCGAGCGTCACACCGAAGAAAATACCGACGAACAGGGTATAGGCCACGCTTACGCCCACCCAGCCCGGTAAGCCGCGCTGCTCCAGCCGCCCCGCAAGACCCTGCATGAGATAGGCGAGTACAATGGAGGCCACGACCGGCGCGAGGATGTCGCCGATCGTCATCAGCAACGCTACCGCGACGACGAGCAGCACCAGCAGAAGCACCGACTCTTCCTCGAACAGGTAGCGCTTGTACCACTTATTGAAAATATCCAGCATGCTGCCGCTTCCCGTTGCCTACCGCTTTTTCAGCAGATAGGAATAAATGCCATCGTGCTCGTCGGAGGCCAGCAGCGCGTGGCCGGACTGCTCCGCGAATACCCGGAAGTCGCGCAGAGAACCGCGGTCAGTCGCGAGAACCCGCAAACATGCCCCGGCCTCCATCCCGTTAAGCGCCCTCTTCGCCAGCAGCAGCGGCATCGGGCAATCAAGCCCCTGCGCATCGACCTCCACCACTGCGTCCCTTGCCTTCTGCATCATTCACCTGCCGGGTTGGTTCGCCGCGCAGTATATCCATTCATCCGATACACCCCAACAGCGCTGAACTTTTCTGTAAAACGATCATCACAGGGACTGTTACTGTGCTGGGCCGCCCGTGCGCCGTTCACGTACAATACAGGGAATGCCGTTGGCCCGCGCGGCTGTCATTACACGTGGTATGTATAGAGCGTATGCTGCTCCGACGTTTCAGACCGACCCTGCTGCACGCCGCCCTGCTGGCGACACTGCTGCCCCTGGCTGCGGCTTCGACACAGGCTGTGGAAGGGCTAAAGCTGCCCAATCTGGGCGAGTCCAGCACCAGCCTGTTCTCCGCCGAATACGAGTATCAGCTGGGGCGTACCTGGCTGAAGATTTTCCGCAGCCAGGCGGCCACCATGGACGACCCGCTGCTGTTCGACTACCTCGAAGACCTGATCTACCGTCTGGTCATACACAGTCAGCTGGAGGACCGGCGCATCGACCTGGTGCTGGTCGACAACCCGACTATCAACGCGTTTGCCGTCCCCGGGGGCGTGATCGGCGTGCACAACGGCCTGCTGATGTATGCCCAGACGGAAGACGAACTGGCCTCGGTGCTGGCACATGAAATCGCGCACCTGAGCCAGCGTCACTTCTCGCGCCGTGTGGAGTTCCAGCGCAATCAGCAGCCGCTGAACCTGGCCGCCATGCTGGCGGGCTTCGTGTTGCTGGCCACGGCCGGCGGCGATGCGGGCATGGCCGCACTGTCTGCGGCCCAGGCGGCAGCCCAGGATTCGGCATTGCGTTACAGCCGCAGCAACGAGGCGGAAGCCGACCGTGTAGGGATGCAGACGCTGGTTGCGGCCGGCCTCGACCCGCATGCAACACCGGCCATGTTCGAGCGCATGCTGCAGGCCTCGCGCTACGCCAGCGGCAACCGCATCCCCGAGTTCCTGCGCACCCACCCCCTTTCGGAAAACCGCATTGCCGACACCCGCAACCGGGCGCGCCAGTACGCCAGCCCGGCGAACCGGGATGACCTGCAATACCAGTTGATGCGCGCCCGGGTTGCCAACCACCTCGCCGCAACACCGGAGGCCGCGATACAGCAGTTTCGCGGTGAGCTGGATGGCAATACGCGCTCACGCGAGGCATCCACCTACGGCCTGGTTCTGGCGCTGACGGAGGCGGGCCGGGTGGATCAGGCCGCACTGGAACTGGACAGCATCTGGTCCAGCAACCCGGAACGCCTCGAGTACAAGCTGGCCAATGCAGACATCCTCATGACGCGCGGCGAGCCGGGTAAGGCGGCAGAGCTGCTGGAGCATGAGCTGAAGCTCTCTCCCGGCAGCCACCCGCTGGCGATGGCGTATGCGCGGGCTCTGATGCAAGACCGCAAACCGCATATTTCGGAGGCTGTGCTGCTGGAGCAGAGCAAGGTCCGGCCCGAGGACCCCGCACTCTGGTATCTGCTGGCCGAGGTTCAGGGCCTGTCAGGAAATATTGTCGGCCTGCATCAATCTCGCGCCGAATATTTCATCCTTACGGGCAACCTGGGTGAGGCTGAGAAACAGTTGAGCTATGCACTGAAGCTGGTGGGCTCAAACCACGTCGCGGCTGCGCGCATCAACGAGCGCCTGAGCGATATCAACACCTTGCGCGAACGCATGGATATCTGAATCAGGCGCGACCCAGCACGCTCTTGTTGAGATTGGCGGCAAAATCGAGCATGCGGCGCAACGGCACCATGGCTTGCTGCCCTACGACCGGGTCGACGAATACCTCGTTGCCGCCGCGTTCAAACACCTGATCCAGCGCTTCCAGTTCGTTCATTGCCATCCAGGGGCAATTGGCGCAGCTGCGACAGGTAGCGCCATTGCCCGCCGTCGGGGCGATAATGAATTCCTTGTCCGGTGCCTGCTGTTGCAGCTTGTAGAAGATGCCCTGGTCCGTGGCGACGATAAAACGGGGGTTCGGCATCTCCCTGGCGGCGCGGATGATCTGCGTGGTCGAACCGACCCGATCGGCCAGTTCGAGAACCGCCGCAGGCGACTCGGGGTGCACCAGCACCGCGGCGTCCGGATAGACCCGTTTCAGATCGGCTATCCCGCGGGCCTTGAATTCCTCATGCACAATACAGGCGCCGTCCCACATGAGGATGTCGGCACCGCTCTGGCGGCGCACATAGTCCCCAAGGTGTTTGTCCGGGGCCCAGATGATCTTCTTGCCCTGCGCCGCCAGGTGCTCGGCCACATCCAGGGCAATGCTCGAGGTTACTACCCAGTCCGCGCGCGCCTTTACCGCCGCCGAGGTATTGGCATACACCACCACCTCGCGGTCTGGATGCGCATCACAGAAGGCTGAAAATTCCTCGATCGGACAACCGAGATCCAGGGAGCAGGTCGCCTCAAGCGTGGGCATCAGCACACGCTTTTCGGGGGTGAGGATTTTCGCGGTTTCCCCCATAAAACGTACCCCGGCCACAATCAGCGTGGTCGCCGGGTGATCGTGCCCAAAGCGCGCCATTTCCAGAGAATCCGACACGCAGCCACCGGTCGCCTCGGCCAGCGCCTGAATCGCCGGGGCGGTGTAGTAATGCGCAACAATCACCGCATTTTCCGCGCGCAGACGCTCGCCAATGCGCGCGCACAGCTCGCGCTCCTGCTCGGGGCTCAGCTCGTGCCGCTGAGCATTATCCAGATGAACCTGAACCTGCTTGCGGATGGATTCCAGCTTGTCGGAGGCAATGCTCATGATCGGCCCGTCGTGCGAAAAGGCGGAGGATTCTAGCACAATTCAAGCGGATGTCGCCGCGTGCAAGGTCGGCACTGCGGACCTCTTCGCCGGAAAAAAATGTGAATGCGTCGGTGTTTGCGAAAAATTACTAGAATTTCTCTCACATACTACGTATAACCTCATGTTAAATATAGAATAAGCAGCGATATAACCACGCCGGTGGGGCGCGAGCCCGAAGGCGGCGATATAAGGATGATGCGGGGAGCCTGTGGATCTGCGAACGATTCTGGCGATTTCAGCCAACAAAACAGACCATCTGATCCTGGCAGACTGCCTGGACCGCGCCGAGCCCCGCCGATTCCGGTTGAGCAGCAGCACCTCCCTTGAGCGCCCGCTGGATACGCTGACAGACCCTGCGATAGAGGCCGTCATCCTCGCCGCAGGGCCCGAAACCGACTACCTGCTGCGCCTGGCACAGAAACACGTACCGTCCCTGCCCATCATTCTTCTGCGCGACAGCGTGCCGGACAGCGAGCAGTTACGCCAGCTGCGGGACAGCGGCGCACAGGACTACCTGGTGCGCGGGCAACTGCAAGATCCCATGCTGCACCGACTGCTCGACTACAGCATCGAGCTGAAACAGGCCCGCAGCACCATCAGCGAACTGTCCAACCGCGATACCCTCACCGGCACACTCAACCGGGCCGGCTTTCGCGCTCACCTCGAACGCGCCATGCAGCGCTCGCAGCGCTACCGCTTCAAGACGGCCCTGCTCTACCTCAATGTCGACCAGTTCACCAACATCAATGATCACTACGGTGAACAGAATGGGGACGCGGTTATCCAGGCGTTGAGCCAGCGCATGCTGAGCAAGCTGCGTAGCAGTGACAGTATCGCTCGCCTCGGCGGAGACGAGTTTGCGGTGATACTCGAGGATGTAGGCACGCCCGCCGACATGGCACGCATTGCAGACAAGATGCTGCAGGCCATTGCGGCACCCTACTACCTCGAGGGCCAGCACGTGGCCATAGACGCGAGTATTGGCGGTGCGCTCTACCCGGACGATGCCTCCAGTATGAGCGAGCTCATGGACCATGCACGCAGTGCCATGCTGCAGGCCAAGACGATCAGCGGCTGCCGCTTCGTGGCTTACAGCGATCACCTGCAATTTGATATGCAGGGCACCAGCACGCTCGCTGCCGAATTGCGCCTGGCGGCGCGGCACAACCAGTTCGAGCTGCATTATCAGCCGCGCATGAACCTTGAGCGCGGGCAGCTGGCGGGGCTGGAAGCCCTGCTGCGCTGGAATCATCCGCAACGCGGCCTGATCTGTCCCGGTGAATTCATCGCCGAATGTGAAGACATGGGCCTGATGAAAACCATCGGTTATCAGGTCATACAGCACGCCTGCTGCGCCCTCAATTGGCTGGGTGACCAGCAGATGCATGACGTTGTGGTGGCGGTCAATATTTCGTTCTCGCAGATTCAGGACGATCGGTTCATCACTGCGGTGAAAGACATTCTGCAGCGCACGGGTGCAAATCCCGCTCGCCTGGAATTCGAACTGACAGAAACCACCATCCTGAAAGATCCCTCTGCCATCAAGGCACGCATGCACGAACTGATGCAGATGGGCATCCGTTTTTCGCTGGACGACTTCGGCACCGGTTTCTCTCAACTCACCCACCTCACCGAGCTACCCATCTCCGCCATCAAGGTCGACGCAGCTTTCGTGAGGGACCTGCCTCATAACCCGCAGCAGGCGGCGGTGTGCAGCCTGATCATAGAAATGGCCCGACGCCTGGAAATCGAAGTAATCGCAGAGGGCGTTGAGAATCACGAGCAGGTCAGCTTCCTGCGCGGCCAGAATTGCGAGCAGGTTCAGGGCTTCTACTACAGCAAAGCCATTCCACTGCAGCAGCTGCCGCGCTTCGTACAGGAGCAGCGCTTCAAGCAGCGGGAGCGCATATCATCCTGACATTTTGTAACAGGGCCCGCGATACGCAGCCTTGCATCGGCGCCTTGGACAAAGAAGCCTATGCGGTAGCGACACGGAGTGGTAGCCTTGACCGATCTTCAGGTTGCCGCGCATAACGTACTGATGCCACAGTCCAGTTCACACCCGCTACGCGCAAAAATCCTGGTCTGTGATGATGACCAGATTGTGCGTTTATTGACACGGCAGTGCCTGGAAGCCGAGGACATGATTGTCATCGAGGCCAGCAGTGGCCCAGAGGCGCTGGAGCTGTTTTCGTCTGAACGGCCAGACCTGGTATTCCTGGATGTCGAAATGCCGGGCATGTCGGGGCTTGAAGTCTGCAAGCTTATTCGCGAGATGCCCCAGGGGGAGTCCATCCCCATCATGATCGTCACGGGCTCCGACGATCGGGACTCCATCGACCTGGGCTTTGACGCCGGCGCCACCCAGTACAAAACCAAGCCGGTAAACTGGTCCCTGCTGGGCAGGGATGTACAGTACATGCTGCGTGCCAGCCAGGCCTTCAACGCCCTGCGTCGCCAGGAAGACCGGTTGCGTTATCTGGCCTACTACGACCCGCTGACGAACCTGCCAAACCGCCGCAATTTCAATGAACAGCTGGTGCGCATTCTGAAGCGCAGCCAACGTCGCAAGTCCTACGCTGCACTGCTCTTTATCGACCTGGACAACTTCAAACGGATCAACGACTCCATCGGCCACGGCCGGGGTGACAGGCTGCTGGTAGAGATCGCCAAGCGCCTTACACTGGAGCTACGACAGGATGACGCCATCAACTTCTTCAGTGATGACGATGAAGACGACGATGCGAGCGGCGATGGCAGCGCGGAAATCGCCAGATTGGGGGGTGACGAGTTCACCGTCGTACTCTCCGACGTACCCGATACCCAGCATGTGGAGAGCATTGCGCGGCGCATTCTCGAAAGCCTGTCGCAGCCCATCGCACTGCAATCGCACAACCCGGTTGTTACGCCCAGTATCGGCATCGCCATTTACCCGACTGATGGGGAGGACCCCGACAGCCTGATCCGCAATGCCGATACCGCCATGTACGTGGCGAAGGCCGAGGGACGAGCCTGCTTCCGCTTCTACAACGAAGAGATGAACGCCAAGGCCGTAGAGCAGCTCAAGATGGAAGAAGAGCTGCGTCACGGGATGCAGGCGGGTGAACTCGAGCTGCGCTACCAGCCCCAGGTCGAAGTCGCCACGGGCAACGTCGTCAGCCTCGAGGCGCTGGTGCGCTGGAAGCACCCATTGCGCGGCATGGTATCGCCAGCGGAGTTCATCCCCGTTGCGGAGCGCACAGGGCAGATCATAGAGCTGGGGGAATGGGTCATGACCCAGGTCGCAAAAGACTGCCAGTACTGGGATAGCCTGGGACTGCCGGCCTTCCGCGTGAGCGTCAATATTTCCCCCCTGCAGTTTAACCAGAGCGGCCTGTCCCGGTTTGTACGCGGCTTTCTGGAGAAGTCGAAGATGCTGCCGCACAGGCTGGAGCTGGAGCTCACCGAAGGCGCCATCATGACAGATGCGGAGGCCAACATTGTCAAACTCAAGGAGTTGAAGGCCATTGGTCTGGACCTCGCGGTCGACGACTTTGGCACTGGCTACTCCTCACTGAGCTACCTCAAGCGCTTTCCGATCGACACGCTGAAGATCGACCAGAGCTTTATCGCAGACCTCGGCAGCCCCGATGGCGCCGCCATCATTGATGCCATCCTGGCCTTGTCGCGCACCCTCAACCTGCGTGTGATCGCCGAGGGCATAGAAACGGCAGAACAGATGCGCTACCTCGTCGACAAGAAGTGTGACCTGCTGCAAGGCTACTATTTTTCCGTGCCGGTTTATCCGGAGGAAGTACCCAACCTGCTGCGCCACAATTTTTCCGAGCAACTCGCCTCGGGACAATAGATTGACAGCACAGATGCGTCTGTCACTGAGGAAATTGCCACTGAGCCTGGCCGCGTTGCTGTGGCTCGCATTACCGGCCCACGCCGAAAACCCTGACGATGCGTCCCTGATGATTATGCTGCAGGGCACTGACGTGACGGAACTGCGGCAATTGGTGGAAGGCGTCGGCGGCACCGTCACCCACGATCTTCCCATCATCCAGGCGCTGGGCGCCGCTGTCACCGCGGCACAGCTGGACCAGATTCGCAGTTCACCGCTGATTTTACGACTGATTGACGACCTGTCGATGGACATGTCCGAGCCGCTTCCTCCGCCAGACACGGGCCAGTGCCATCTGGGTGGCGCACTGGAGGCCCGCGTCAGCGACAACAGGCTGGAATGGGACATACATAATCTCGGAGCGGCCGCTGAACAACTCACGCAAGTGCAACTCTCCTGGCCCGGAGCGCTTGGGCCGGACGCACAGATACAGCTGGGAGCGGCGCCGCTCAAGCTCCCGCCACCCGCGCAGAAGGGCGACGGCGCCTGGCATACGCAGGGCGAAATTAACGGGCGTGTTCCGGCACCCCTGCCAGGTGACATTGCAACATTGGCCGTGGCATTCCCGCAGCAAGCGGACGCAGGGTCTGCGGGCTGGCAACAACACCATTTCGGTGTGGCGCTTCAATTCGGTGAGGAGTGCAAACTCAAGATGATCCCGGGGTACACCGATTACTTTTCGGACACGTACTTCCCGAGCGTCTCAGGCGCAGCCGAACTACACCGCCACGGGATCACCGGCCGCGGCGTTACCGTTGCCGTACTCGACTCGGGACTCTGGGAGCACCCGGCACTCGCCAAAGATACCCGCGGCGAGAACCGCATTGCAGGCCGCTACGACGCAATCCGTGATGTCGCCGACCACCCCGTGCCTGATGCCAGCGGACACGGCACACACATGAGCAGCGTTATCGCTCACAGTGAGCAAGTGCTCACAAATGGTAAGCCGGATGGCAGCTATAAAGGGATTGCCCCGGACGCTCGACTGGTCGCCATCAAAGCCTTCGATGAAGAAGGGCAAGGCGATTTTCTGGACATCGTCCGCGGCATTCAGTGGGCTGTCGACAATCGGGAGCGCCTTGATATCAAGGTGCTCAATCTTTCGTTTGCCGCCCGCCCCCGCTGGCCTTATTTCCTTGACCCCATTAATCAGGCGCTGATGCGCGCCTGGGCCGCAGGGATCACCATTGTCGCGGCGGCCGGGAACGAAGGTCCCGCACCCATGACCATCGGCTCCCCCGGTAATCTCCCTTACATCATCACCGTTGGCGCCTACACGGACTCCTGGACAGTTGACGACCGTAACGACGACTACATCCCTGGATTCTCGTCGCGAGGCCCCACGCCCAGCGGCCATATCAAACCGGATGTCGTCGCGCCTGGGGGCCACATAGCGGGCCTGGCAGAACCGGGCAGCGCACTGACGCAGAAACACCCAAACTACATGATCAGCACCGGTGAGCTGGTCATGACCGGCACATCACAGGCCAGCGCACTGGTTTCCGGTATTGCCGCCCTGTTGCTCCAACTCGAGCCCGACCTGAGCCCCGATGACATCAAATGCAAACTGATGAGCAGCGCCGAACCTGCCATACACAGGAACGGTCGCCTCTACTACAGCCCCTTCCAGCAGGGTAGCGGCGCTGTCAGCGCGACACGCGCGGTGACGCTGGGGATATCAGGCTGCGGCAATGCGGGGCTGGACCTCGCTCGTGAGATCAGCGGAGAAATGCACTTCGAGGGCCCCGCTGTAGTTGACGATGCCGGGCAGCCGACGCTGCCGGGTATCGAGCATATGCTCGCTCCCGATGCCACGGAGGACGCCCCTTCCAGCGCTTTGCGGTGGGGCGTTAAAGCCCACATCGAGCGAAAAGACGGCCTCCCACCGGAAGAAAACTTGCCGATAAACTGGCTCGAAATCTACTTTTCCGAGAAAGCAAAGATCGAAGAACTCTCGCGCAACGCGGACGTCAATTCCAGCAACTAACCCGCAATTTCGACCCGCTACCCCATATGGGTCAAACCCGGAGCAACACCTCACCGCGCATATTTTTTTAATTGTTTTTCAATCATTTAGAGCCAATTACCTCAAGCCAACTATGAATCAGCGGACGCCTTCCGCGCTCCTTTAAGAAACCGCTGCCCCAAACAGGGTATGGAAACCTCTTCAACCCCCTCTTCCCCAACTCTATAACGTCCCTAAGCATCACAAACCCGCGATGCAAAGTGCCTCTCAAGGACGAGATCAGGTTAAAGAAATTGGGTCACAAGGGTGGCCGTATCACGCGATGAGGCAGAGGATTTTATGAGAAACGACATGAAGTCATTGCGACTTACAAAAACCTTCGCTGCTTGCGCTTTCGCCGCGATGACTCTCAGCAGCTACTCGTTTGCAGGCAACCTGCAGGATACCGAAGAAAACACCCTGAAAGTATCCGATATACCTGCGTCGATCGCAAAACAGTATGAATATCGCGCTCCCGGCTACAAGTGGGGAGATTCCAATGTCAGCCAACAAACATACTCAGCACACTGGGAAACCGCAGCCGCGAGCACCCCAAATTTTAAGTGGGCGAGTACTGATAGGGAACCATCAACCGATGCTGCGCTTGGCAGCGCCAGCGTTTCTGGTGACCCAAGCGACTCTGGCGCCGGAGTTGTAAGCCATGCCGGATACCGCTGGGGCATCCGCAACGTCGCTGACCAGGCAGGCTACCGCTGGGGCATCCGCAACGTCGCTGACCAGGCCGGTTATCGCTGGGGCATCCGCAACGTCGCTGACCAGGCGGGTTACCGCTGGGGCATCCGCAATGTCGCCGATCAGGCCGGTTATCGCTGGGGCATCCGCTACGTCGCCGACCAGGCCGGTTATCGCTGGGGCATTCGCAACGTCGCCGACCAGGCCGGTTATCGCTGGGGCATCCGCAACGTCGCCGATCAGGCAGGATATCGGTGGGGTATTCGATAGGCGGCCGTGTGGCGAAGAACTGAGAAAAAAAGCGGCTATAAGCCGCTTTTTTTTGGTTGTAGCTCCGGCGTGACCTCCACAGTGCAAGCACGCTATCATCGGACCCCGATCTTATCTAAACGGGGCCCATTTGTTTGAAGATATCAGTCAACACCCTGCTTTGCTTTCTCGGCGCTCTGTTGTTTAGCAATGTGGCTGAGTCGTTGAGCCCCCGCGACTACACGTTTCAGCTTTCCCCCGCAACCAAAGAACTTACGCAACAGTCTGTTAGAAGTGTCTTTCAAGACAGTAACGGCTTCATCTGGATACTTACACAGGAGGGCCTACACAAATTTGACGGCTACTCCGTCACTAGATTTAGAGCATCTAACCGAGATCCGGCCTCGATAAGCCATCAGTCAACTACTGATATCGTAGAGGATTCGAACGGCTTCCTTTGGGTATCAACGGCAGGAGGTGGGTTAAACAAATACAACCCCGCTAACCACAAGTTCTCGTCAATTCAAGCGGCAACCACGCAATCTGATAAGCACCCTTTGTCCAACAACATATATTCAATGTACAAAGATAGTGATGGTTTTATCTGGATAGCTTATGAGGGTGGCGCCGGATTCAGTAGATTTTCGCCAAATACGCAAAAGTTTGATCATTTCCCGCCCGACACTACCGCGAAGCAAACCCGTGCTGTTTCCTTTGTGGAGACGGCCGACAAGAAACTCTGGATATTAATAGACGGACTGGGATTACTACAGCTCAACAGACAGCGCGACTTTGAAAATATCATTGCAGTCACAACGGACGTTGAAAACTTCACCGGGGTCACTCGCTTTAGCCACCTCATGGCATCTAAAGATGGAAAGCTGTGGATATCAACACTCAATGGGGGGCTGATCAAGTTCAACCCGAATACAGGACGTTTTACACGCTACACCAACGAATCCACAAGAAATAGAGCCCTCTCCGACAACACCGTGTACATGTCGATCGAAGACCAATCTAACAACGTTTGGGTAGCAACACGTTCAGGCGTGAGCGTATGGGAACCAGAGAGCGACACGTTTACTTGGATCAATGCTACGAACTCAAATCTACCTGATGATCAAGTGTTTAGCATATTTCAAAGCAAAGCAGGAATTATCTGGATAGGCACCTTCAATGGACTTGCATACGGTACGAGATCGCTGTTCTCACGCGTAGATTCTGAAACCGGCTCTTCTGGGGACTCGATAAACACTTTTGCCGAAGACGGCGATGGAAGAATCTGGATAGGAACGAACTCGGGAATACACATCTACGACCCAAGAGGGGGCACCTCCGATCACTATCAACCTGCGACAGCCATAAATGAAAAAATATCCTCTCAGCTTGTAATGAGCCTGTTAATTGAAGATGAGTCCTTATGGATAGGAACCCTTGATGCTGGGCTAAACCGATTCAGCTTCGAAAACAACAAGGTCGAAACCTACAAGAAGCGCATATCGGACGAAGGTAGCCTGAAGGCTGATGGAATCACATCGATCGTTCGGGCGTCTAACGGAAATTTATTGGTCGGCACATATGGTGGCGGACTGAGCGTTTTTATTGAGAAAAGCAAAAGCTTTAAAACTTACCTTTTCGACCCAAACAATCCGGATAGCATCAGCAGTAATAATGTGATTGCAATTTCAGAAGATAGCGCCGGGGACATCTGGATAGGAACTGAAAACGGCTTAAATTTCTTCGATGACTCGGCGGAAATTGTCAAATTCAAAGGATTCAAGTCTAGTCTAGACGACCCTGAGAGCCTTTCGAGCAATATGCCCTGGGCGTTACACGAGGACAAATCGGGGACACTCTGGATTGGAACACAAAGCGGAGGACTAAATTCATGGACTAGGGATGACAGACGGAGGAAGATCAACCGTTTTTCACAGTACCTTGAATCGATCAATCTTCCAAGCGCGGATGTCTATGCAATAACTAGCGACAGCGATGGAAACATATGGATGTCCCACAATCGAGGGCTTTCAAGATTCTCTGTTGATAAAAACTCAACAGAAAATTTCGACCTTTCCGATGGCCTACAGGGTTCGGAGTTCAATCATGGCGCCGTATTTAGAGATAGCAAATCAATACTGTATTTCGGAGGTAACAATGGCTTCAACATAATTGACCCGAGTAATCTTAGAAAAAGCGTATACTTACCACCAGTTCAAATCACAGAATTTAAAATTCTTAACGAGGAAGTATTCTTCGACGAGCCGCTGTCTGAAAGAAAGGAAATAGAACTAGCTCACGACTTCCGATATGCCAGCTTTACGTTCGCATCTCTTGATTACACAAACCCGTCATCGAATCTGTATCGCTACAAGCTGAACGGGTTTGACGATGAATGGATAGAGCTCGGCACATCCAGGTCTGTCTCGTTCACAAGCCTTCCAGCTGGAAACTACGAGTTCCTCCTACAAGGCAGCAATTCAGATGGTGTCTGGAGCCCCGCAACATTATCTTTCTCTCTGCGAGTTCATCCTGCACCATGGTTTAGTCCCATCGCATACATATTCTATGGTATCGCGGCAATTCTCGTCATGGCGGCCATCGTTGCCCAACAAAGAGCCAGAAGCGCTCTTGCTATCGCCCGGCAACGTGAACTAGAGAACAAGGTTCAAGAGCGCACTGTAGATTTAGAAGAAGCTAGAAACGCAGCCGAGAGGGCAAACCGGGCGAAATCTGACTTCTTGGCGACCGTAACACACGAAATCAGAACTCCTCTGCACGGAATAATTGGGATGACGGAGCTACTGCAGCATACGCCACTCTCGGAGGAGCAGAAGCGTTACGCGTTAGCAGCGCATTCCAGTGGAGAATCTCTTCTGGATCTCATCAACTCGATTCTCGACTTCTCGAAAATTGAAGCCGACAAAGTAGTGGTCGAGCGTATCGAGTTTGACCTAGTGGGACTTCTAGATGAAATATGCTATATCCAAAGCGAAGCTGCAAACAGGAAGTCTCTCGGAATGTTCTATTACATCGAGCCTAACATACCTTACAGACTGATTGGAGACCCAACGAAAATTAGGCAGATCGTAACTAATCTGTTTAGCAATGCAATTAAGTTCACCGAGGAAGGCTCAGTGACACTGAGGGCAGGTTGGAAACCGGAAGATTCGACTCATGGTAAGGGCAGCCTATCTATAGAGGTGAGCGACACCGGCATCGGGATCGAGCCCAATGCGAAGGAACGTCTGTTTGAAGCATTTACTCAAGCCGATGCAAGCACCACCAGAAAATACGGCGGAACTGGATTGGGTCTAGCTATTTCGAAGAACTTTGTGGAGCTTATGTGCGGAAACCTTTCGGTCGAGTCATCACTTGGTGTTGGGACAAAATTTTTGATCACGATACCTTCCCTCGAGGCACCCGGGAATGGCAAGTCGCCCAGCGAAAATGTCGCCTCTGGGGTAACTCTATATTCAATCAACGAGAGGGTTATCGAATCGTTTGTTGGACACGCGAAGCGAGCTCAAAGAAAGGCATATATCTGTCGCACTCAAACCGAGGCATTCGTCAAAGAGCATACGAGCTCGGAAATAGTAGTCGATGTTGACGCTTTCATAGGAAAGACGGATTTAATCGACTTCCTTTCAGACTGTCATTTTGAGCGAAAGATTCTACTTTGTTCTTTCAGGTTTGATACCGAGCCTTATGAGAATCTGATCGATTCAGTCATCATTAAACCAGCTTCGAGCACATCACTTCTTCAGCTGAAGCCAGGCAATAGATTACCGAATGACGATTTCACAGATGACGTCCACTTTGGACAAGCCGGCAAAGGTGAGGTGGTCCGCGTATTAATCGCAGAGGACTTGGAAACCAATCAGAAAATTGCGAGGGCCGTTTTAGAAATGTTTGGTTGCGAGGTAACGGTCGCAAATAACGGAAAAGAAGCGCTCGAGAGATTCAAAGAGTCCACGTACAACGTGGTCTTCATGGATTGTCAAATGCCTGTGATGGATGGCTATGAAGCGACGGCCAGTATAAGAGAGCACGAGCAGATCAGTGGCATTAGAAAAACGCCGATAATTGCTCTTACTGCCGGAAACAGCAATGACGAAATGCGCCGAGGCATTGCAGCCGGAATGGATCAGTACCTCACGAAGCCGTTCAAGATGGACGAAATTAGGGATGCGCTTGAATCGCAGGGGATCGTGGTGAGGCGCGCGGCTCATACAGAATCACAAGACGATGATTCCTCAGACACGAGAACTACCACTAATGTTTATTTGGGCACAGAAACTCTGAACATGAGGGCCCTTGAGAATATTTTTGCCGTTGAAAAGCAAACCGGCTCTGACTTACTTGAAAAGCTTATAGACGGCTATCGCAACCAGATGACTCAAAAGATTGAGCAACTAAAGTTGGCCTCAAAAGAAAGGGATAGCAACTCCATTTTCTCAGCGGCACACGCCATTAAGTCCATGAGCTCAAACCTAGGGGCTGAAAGAGTACGAATAATCAGCTCGGAAATCGAGAAGATTTCAAAATCGGATAGTGCTCGCATCCTGGATGGAGAAATCAACGAGTTGGAGCTCGCCAATGAAGACTTTCTTTCGGCGATTAATCGGCTTCGCCGTCCTGCTTAGACGATGAGTAAGGTTCCCCTAGCAATTATATGTTCCACATTGGCAACATTGTTAGTATCTTTTCCGACGCATGCTACTGAGATTCAAAGTTCAACCCTTCAAGACGCGACTCGAATCCAAGCCAGTCAAATTTCAATCCAAGATTTTTCGAGCTCGGCTAATCTCAGGAACAGGCCGGTAACAGCAATTCTAATCGATTCCTACGGCCGCTTGTGGACGTCTACGCAAAGCGGAGTTTTTCTGCATGATGGAGAGCAGGTAATTTCGTTTAGTGCCCAAAAAGGGCACGAGCACTATGCACCCTCTCTAGATATAACCGCGCTTGCCGAGGATTCTAACGGTGAAATTTGGGCTACGTCCACAAGCCTCGGTCTCATGAGATATAGCTCTCAACGACAGAGCTTTCTCCTATTTCCGAGTGCACCTAGCCAAGGTATTACTGACGCAATTGCGCATAGCTCTGGAGACCTGATATTTATTGCACAGGGAAAAGTTCACGGCATCGACATATCAACGGGCGCACCAATCCATTGGATCACGCGTGCTTGGAGAGACTCAGGAGCAGGCGATGCTCATCAAGTGATGTTTTCAAACGGAGGCGACGTATTCTTTGTCTCCGGCTCACATGGTCTTGTAAAACTGGATGTTTCGGAGCGCAAGTCAGTAGAGACTACCTGGCGTGACGCTCTACGATGGATAACATCCGGCGGCGATACCCTAAATCTACGCGAGAATCATAGTCTTGAGAATACAGAGAAGTATGGCGCTCGCAATCAGGCATCGCCTACAGATTTGGAGACCGCGCTCGACGCTACACGTGGATCGTCGCGTAAGTTAGCGGTTTTCCGAGATTTAATATTTTTGGGTACCGACAAAGGTCTGTCAGCATTCACTCCATCCGGAACTCTTTTTCAGGAATATACCAAAAGCAACTCCGGGCTCTCAGGGGATCACATAACTGCACTAGCCTCAGACGAGAATCAACTTTGGATCGGGACGTTCAACGGGCTATCTCGACTTACCATCAGCGATTTTGGGAATTTTAGTCGCACCGAAGAAGCGCCCTTGCAAGACGTTTTAGATTTCTCTGAGGACTCGAACGGAGATATTTGGGTTGCAACATATAATGGACTGCTTCGCTATAGTCCTGGTTCGGAATCCATCAAAGATGCAAGAAGTGTGCTTCCAACGCTGGAAATTGTTGACGATAGGATTATGGCAGTTAGTAGTGCTTTCGGATCTCTGTGGATAGGAACCAGACGGTCAGGACTAACTATCTTCGATACAGGAAATAACTCTCCAATTTTATCCGATCTGGTTTTCGATGATGATTTCGCGGTTGCCAGCATAGCCCAGATTGACTCAAATAGGACATTAATCGGCAGTTATAGCCACGGGCTTTTTTTACTTTCCCGAGTAGACGATTCTCGAATCGCTTTACAGTCATCTCAATTGCTAAATGAGCCGATACTTGGAATTTTTCCGGTCGAGTTTGGAGTATTGGCTATAGGTGGATCCAAAATCTTTGCAGTGCAGCCGGAGGAAATGGACGTCGTGGAATTATCTCTGACAAAGGGTGGCAAGCCAAATAACATGATCTTGACCGCAGTCAGTCAGGTTTCACCCGAGAGTTTCTTAATTGGGACTCAAAGTCATGGCATGTTGATAGCTTCAATCAAGTCACTACAGTCTACAGCGACTCTTCGGGAGGTAATGCCAGAGATCTTGCAGTTTGCGTCCGCAATATATGCTATCGAGAAAGACGATTCAGGACGCTTCTGGATCGCAACATCAAACGGGCTTTTTTTATACTCTTCAGACCTGCGGTTCCTTCGAAGATACAGCCGAGCCAATCACTTGCAGGCCGACAACTTTAATTTCGGCGCGTCACTACGCTCTACAGACGGAACGTTATATTTTGGAAGCAACCTCGGGTTTACAAAGATTACGCCAAGCCTTGCCACGGCGCCCCCGCAAGAATCACGTCTTTATCTGAACAAAATTAACGCTGGCGCTCAGCGATTTCGTGGGTCGCAGCGCTTGTTGCGCACCGAAACCATCACCCTAACCCACAAAGATCGGTTTCTGACACTGAATTTCAGCACACGAGACCTTACCAACGTGGATACCACCAGGTATCGTCACAAGCTGGAGGGTTTTGATGACGACTGGGTAGACATCGGCAACCGCGGTTCCGCCACATACACCAATTTGCCCGCCGGCAGTTACGTGTTCAAAGCACAAGCTCTTAATGCCTCTGGGGTATGGAGCCCGGAGGGCGTATCGATCGGCGTCACTGTCAAACCCGCGCCGTGGCGGACATGGTGGGCATATACGCTCTACGGCCTGTTCGTGCTGGCTATCGTCTATCTGATGCTCAGGGTATACCGGGAACGAATGCTAAAGGAGCAGGCAGAGAAGCAAGCGGATGAGATGCAGAGAATAGCGGATCAGTTCGCTGACGAGGTCCAGGACCAGATGGACTTTCAGCGTGTACTCGCAGACTCAATGCATCGCTACAACAAGGAGTTGCTGGCATGGGCAAATGTCTGTATCCGACGCAGCGCCGAGTACGCACACGGCGACGCGTCAGCCCTTCAGTCTGGTATTGAGTACAGGCTGCGGGTGCTGGATCTGGTTCAGGATGCACTTTACTACCGAGGGGAGCAGCTCTACCTTGATCCCCATGCCTTCGTTTCAAAGCTCTTCACACTCGCGGCAGAGCGGCATCCAGCGTTGAACCAGCGACTGACCGCAATCAACGATGCCACGAACGAACTGCTTCCAGCTTCTCAGGCCATACCGATTGCAGTGATTGTTGGTGAGCTATTCGAGAACAGCTTGAGTCACAGCTTCGCAGCGTCACAGGGGCCTTGCTACCTGCGTATCGCTTTAACGATGCCATCGGTGAACGAAGTGCAGCTCGAAATTCAGGACAACGGCGTGGGCATACCGGCAGGCCTGAGTTTTGAGGCGGCGGAGTTTGCTGGTTTTGCCATCGTGGCTGACGCTGCATTGGCTGCGCGCGGCGCCCTCACGATTGGTTCAGACCGCAAGTCTGTGCTCGGACAGTTCTTGCTCGCTGAGAAGCCGAAGAAAAAGGATCAGCGGCCCTGAAACCTGGGCTCACGCTTCTCCTGACGCGCCCTGAACCCCTCCTGCAGGTCCTGTGACTCCATGCACTCAGCCGCCAGCCCCTGGGCGAACGCCCGATCGAGCGTGCCTGCAGCTGATTGCTGGATGATCTTTTTCATGGCTCTTACTGAAAGCGGAGCGAGCGCTGCGATACTGGCTGCGAGCCTGTCGACGGTGTCTTTGAGGGCCGCAGGCTGCACCAGGTAGTCAAGGAAGCCAATCTCCAGCAGCGTCTGCGCGGGCATTTCCTCTGCCGCCAGTAGCATGCGCTTCGCGGCGCTAACGCCCAAACGCTCCACAAAGCGGTTCACCCCGCTGACAGGGTAGCAGAGGCCTATGGCTGCCGCGGGAACTCTTAGTTTACTGCCCGCAATTCCGACACGAAAGTCACAGCTGAGCGCCAATTCGGCGCCACCGCCATACACGTTACCGCTGATCGCACAGATGGTGGGTATAGAAAGCTCTGCGATCAGGTCGGTTGTTTCCTGAAAGGCGTCGCCGGACAAACTGCCGCTTCCCAGCTGCTGCAGGGACGCACCGGCACAAAAGGTCTTGTCGCCCTCACCGGTGATGATCAGGACCCGGACCTGCTCGTCGCCTTGCACCGCCACCAGGGCAGATTGAATGGCGCTCAGCTGCTCTTGCCCGAGCGCATTGTGCTGAGCGGGATTGTTCAGTGTCAGGCGGGCGATGTGCCCGGTGCACTCATAGCGTATGGTATCTGTCATGGGGATGAATTCTGGCACACACCGGGATAAGGCGCCAGATAACACCGGCGTATTGGCGCTAGACAGGATACCGGGCCAGTCTGATACTGAGTGCTTTTGCCGGGACAGGAGAGGAATGAACACAATGAAGCGCTGCGGTTGGTGCGGAACGGACCCCCTCTACCTGGCCTACCACGATCAGGAGTGGGGCGTCCCGGTGCGGCACGACCCTACGCTATTCGAGTTTCTGGTGCTGGAGGGGGCACAGGCGGGCCTTTCCTGGATTACGGTACTGCGCAAGCGCGGCGGCTATCATCGCATGTTTGCAGGGCTGGACCCCGAGAAAGTGGCGGTCTTGTCCGATGCGCAGTTGGAGAGCGCCCTGCTGGATCCCGGCATCGTGCGCAACCGGCTAAAGGTGTTCAGCGCGCGTAAAAATGCCCAGGCATTTTTGAACATCCAGGCATCCGCTGGCTCATTCTCCAGTTACCTCTGGCAGTATGTCGACAATGTTCCGATCACCAATCACTGGAATAGTATGGCTGAGGTGCCGGGCCGCACGCCGCTTTCGGACAGGATCAGCAAGGATCTGAAGCGTCACGGATTCAGCTTCGTGGGGTCGACGATCATTTATGCCTACATGCAGGCCATAGGCATGGTCAACGATCACCTCACAGACTGCTTTCGGCACGCGGAGTGCCATCGCCTCGCGTTTGAGACCGAGGGGGCCTGATGGGGGACGCGGGTCGATCGCTGGAGGCGCGGGAGTCGAGCAGTGCACGGGTATGGCAGTTGGCGTGGCCCACGATTATTTCCAACCTGCTGTTCACGACCGTCGGCTTTCTGCACATCAAGATCGCCGCAGGGCTTGGAACGTCTGCTGTCGCTGCGGTAACCACAGGCCACCGGGTGTTCTTTCTTGTGCAGGCTATCCTCATGGGGCTTTCGGTGGCGACCACCGCGACCGTTTCGAGGCACTGGGGGGCCAAACAGGTCGCAGCGGCAGAGATGGCAAGCTGGACGGCGTTGCTGTTGGCTCTGCTGGTTGCGGCACTGCTGACTGTTCCTGTGCTTTGGGTGCCCGAAGCCATCGCGGGAATTTTCGGCCTGGACGACGCGACGACCGTCCTCGCCGCGAGTTTTATTTTCTGGCTCGGTTTGTTCAATCTCTTCTCGGCAACAAACATGATGTTGTCCACCTCGTTGCGTGCCACGGGCGATGTCATTACACCGCTGTATTTTCTCGCCTGCAGCACCTTCATGAATGTCATGTTCGGCTACGCGCTGGCATTTGGCGTAGGCCCGTTACCGACCATGGGCGTGGCCGGGGTGGCGCTGGGCGGTGGCATAGCGGGCGCTTTGGTAACCGTAGCGTTCGTCCTGATGTGGTGGAGAGGCCGCTTCAACCTGCAACCCGTAGGAGAGGCGCGCTTCGACTGGACCGCAGCCCGCAAACTGGTGCGCATTGCCCTCCCTGCCGTCACTGAACAGGGTGTTGTACAGATCGCCTTCCTCGCATTCTTTGCAATTGTGGCCAACTACGGCACCAGTGCCTATGCTGCCTACGGCATTGGTATCAGCCTTGTGGCTTTTCCCATCGTTGTCGGCTTTGGTTTCGGCATTGCAACGGCGACTCTGGTCGGGCAGCAGCTGGGAGCGGGCCGCCCGGCGCAGGCGATGCTCATCGGTTGGCGATCACTGCGTATGGCGCTCCTGGCCATGATCACACTCTCGGCACTGATGGCCTGGTACGCCCGGGATCTGGCTGCCTTCATGATCGACGATCCCGAGGTAATAGACCTCACGGTCGGCTTCATCTTCATCATTTGTCTTGCACAGCCCATGATGGCGGTTGATTTTGCGCTGGCCGGCGCACTGCGGGGAGCTGGCGACACACGCTTTCCGCTGCTGGCAACATTCGTCGGGATTATCTTCGGTCGCCTCCTGCCCGCCTGGCTCTGCGTACAGTTCGGCTTGTCCGTCTACTGGGTTTTTGCCGTGATGCTGCTGGATTACCTGTTGAAATCCTGCTTGTTGATGTGGCGTTATCGCTCCCGGAAATGGCTGGACACCACCTCCGGCAGAAACGCACAGGTCCCGCGCTAGACAGCGACAAAAAAAATACTTAAAGTTTGAATTGTCGACTATCGAGTACGGACGGCGGAAGCTCCAGAATCCGCAGAGGCGCTGCATGACCAGACTGAGTGAGGGACCACAACAAGGATCACCGTTCAACCGAACTGCACAGCACGATGCCAAACGCGCTGCCATCCTTTCCCAGGCGGCACAACTGTTCAATTCGAAGGGCTCGCGGGCAACCACGCTGCGGGATATCGCCGAGTCCCTGGGACTCACGAAAACCAGCCTCTACTACTATGTAAAAACCAAGGAAGAGCTCATTTTCCAGTGCTATCTGGCAACGCTGGATCATCACCTGCAATCGATGGCCGAGATTGAACGCCGCTGCGCGAGCCCGCTGGAGCGCGCGCGTCAGTTCTTCCTCCTGCAATTCGAAAACTGGCTGGCGGCGCAGGAAAACAGGGGGCCCCACTACGCGGCGTTGCTGGAGATCGCCTCCCTGCAGGGGGCACAGCGAGATGAGGTGGAGGCACGCTACATTGACATGTTCAAGCACCTACGTGGCTACCTGCGCGACGGTATCGCCGCGGGTGAAATCAGGCACTGTGAAACCTCGGCTGCAACGCGGGCGATCCTGGGCTCGGTGGACTGGGTATTTTTCTGGCTGCACAGCCTGCCCAGGAGCTCCGTACCCGAAGTGGCAGCACAGGCCTGGGACATTATCGCTCATGGCCTGCGCAGCGGCGAGGACATCTATCAACCCGCACCACTGGCCATCAGCTCATCACCGGAACCCTACATACAGGGCTTCGACCGCGATGAACAGAACAGGCAGAAACAGCAGGCGTTCTACAAAACAGGCACCTGGTTCTTTAACAAGAAGGGGTTCACCGGTACCTCGCTGGATGAAATCGCGGAGCAGCTGAACGTTTCCAAGGGTGCGTTCTACTATCATATCCGCAACAAGGAGGACCTGCTGTTCAACTGCTATACCTATTCGCTGGACATCAATGAAGAGATCCATGCCCAGGCAGTGCAGCTACAGGGTAATGGGCTGCACAAGATCGACCAGGTGTGCCGGAAGATCTTTCACGCGCAGAACTCTGACCGCGGCCCGCTGATTCGCTACAGCACCATCACCGCACTGCCGATGCCACGCCGTAAACAGATCCTGGCGCGCACTGAGGCCTCCAATCGACGCTTTGGCGACTTCATCCGTGAGGGAATAAGCGACGGCAGCATTCGGGACATCGATCCCTTCATCGCACAGCAACTGATCACGGGCGCCATCAACGCCTCCATGGACATCAAACTTTGGCGACGGGTGGACGATCTCGACGCGGTCGCCATCGACTACTTCGACCTGTTTTTCAACGGACTCGCGCCCCGCAAGGGCCGGGCCTGAACCCAATCAGAGAGGCATATTTGTGGCAGACAAACTGCAGAAGCTACTGACCCTGCTCGAAGTCGAGCGCATCGACAAGTACCTGTTCATCGGAAACAGCCCGAGCTACCCGCCCCGCGTATTCGGCGGTCAGGTGCTGGGACAGTCCCTCAACGCGGCCAGCAGGACCGTGGACAGCGAGCGGAAGGCACACTCCATGCACGCCTATTTCCTGCGCCCGGGAAACCCCAAGAAGCAGATAGTGTACGAAGTCGACCCCCTGCGCGACGGCGGTAGCTTCACCACGCGGCGAGTGACCGCGAAACAGGATGGCATTCCCATTTTCAGCACGTCGGTGTCATTCCAGGCCGAGGAGGAAGGATTCAGCCACCAGTTCGATATGCCCAGCGTCACGCCGCCCGAAGAGCTGGAAACCGATTTCGAGTTCTGGAGCCAGATGGCCAAGCGCCATCCGGAGCGCTTTGGACCGCCGATGATGCAGGCGCTGGAGCGTCGACCCGTGAAGCGGCGGGATTATCTGAACCCACAGCCACAAGAACCCGAGCAATACACCTGGTTCCGGGTCCTGGATCCGGAGCAGGTCATCGGTGACGACCCGGTTCGACACCAGACCATCCTCGCCTTCATCTCGGATTTCGCCCTGCTGGGCGCTGCCCTCCTGCCGCATCCGGCGACGGTCATGGACCCACAGATGCAAACCGCCAGTCTGGACCACGCACTGTGGATACATCGTCCTCTGCGGGTTGACGAGTATCTGCTCTACGCGATTGACAGTCCCACCGCGCACGGCGGGCGGGGCCTGAGTCGAGGCAGCTTCTATAACCGTCAGGGGGAGCTGGTGGCGTCAACCGCCCAGGAGTCACTGTTGCGGCGCAAGCGGCCTGTCAGCGATACGTGACGAGCTGCTCGCCCTGCTGCGCACCCAGCACCTGCAGGAAGGACCTGTCGTTGAAATACGACAGGGACACCTTGTCCCCGCTGTAGAACAGTTGCGTGACTGAGCAGTTGAAGATGGGCTCGTAGAATTTATAGGCGTGTTCGCCAGACAAACCCAGAACCTGACTGACGATGGTCGCAATCGTGCCGCCGGAGGTGAAGATGCCGACGGTTTTCCCCGCACCCTGGGCGGCCATCACCGCTTTCAGTGCAGCGCCGACTGCGCCTGAATACTCCGCCCAGCTCTGGATACGCGGTTCATCACAATCCCCTGAGGTCCAGTGGGTGAATACCGCCTCGATCACCTTCTGGTAATCCTTGCTCGACGACAGGCCCTTGTCCACCAGGGCCTGGATAGCCGGATTCGCTTTGGCCACAACGGGCACCAGGTAACGGATCTGCTCGTCATTGCGCACTTCATCAAACCGCGGGTCGATGTGATGCTGCACTGCAACCGGCTGGCTGGCCAGCGCCAGGGCTGTGGTCTCACGTTGGCGCAGCAGCGCACCGCTGTAGGCCGCGTCCAGCTGGATACCCTGATCCCGCAGATAGTGACCCAGCACCTCTGCCTGGCGACTCCCCAATGGGGAAAGTTTGTCGTAATCGTCGGCACCGAAAGACGCCTGCCCGTGCCGGAAAAGATACAGTGTAGCCATTATGCGATGTTTGCCTGTTGTTCAGGATTGCGGTTAAAGCGCAGCTTGCGCCGGTAGGGAAAGAAGTCCTCGACATGCCCCTCGCGGATGCGTTCCTGCAGACCTCGCCAGAAGCTTGCCTCATAGATATCACTGTGCATTTCATCGAACACCCGGCGCGCGCGCTGGTTGCCGGAAAAGAACAGGCGAAACTCCTCGGGGAAGATATCGTTGGGGCCCACGTTGTACCAGGGCTGGCTGGCCAGCTCTTCGGCCTCGCTGCGCGGCGTGGGAATCTCGCGGAAATTGCAGTCCATCAAGGGCACAATTTCGTCGTAGTCGTAAAACACCACGCGCCCATGTCGGGTGACGCCGAAGTTCTTCAGCAACATATCACCGGGAAAGATATTCGCGGCGGCCAGCTGCTTGATGGCGTTGCCGTACTCGTCCATCACGGCCACTACCTGCTCATCGGTCGCGTTCTGCAGGTACAGATTCAAGGGCGTCATGCGGCGTTCAACGTAGACGTGCCGGATCACCAGCGCCTTGCCATGTTCCTCGATCATGGACGGGGCGACTTTGTGCAGCTCATCCATCAGCTCGTCGGAGAAGCGTTCCCGCGCAAAGGCCAGGTTGGTGAACTCCTGGGTATCCGCCATGCGGCCAGCACGATCCCAGCGCTTCACCAGCCGGTATTTCTCCTTCACCTGTTCACGCGTCATTTCCTTGGGGGGCGTAAACCGGTCCTTGATGATCTTGAACACAAAGTCGTAGGACGGCAGTGTAAACACGCTCATCACCATCCCCTTGATGCCGGGCGCGATGATGAACTGGTCGGTGGTCTTCTGCATGTGCCGATAGGCACAGCGGTAGTAGTAGGTTTTGCCGTGCTTGTTGTAGCCCATGGAGCTGTAGAGTTCGGAAATCGGCTTGGCCGGCATCAGCTGCTGCAGGAACAGCACATACTGCGAGGGAATACTGGCGTCGACCATGAAATAGGCGCGGGTAAAACTGAACACCACACTCATTTTATCCGCACCAAACAGGATGGTGTCGACGTAAACCTCGCCGTTACCGGAGTGCAGAATGGGGATGACGATGGGCATCGAATCCGGCCCGGAAACAATTCTGCCGACGATGTAAGCGCCCTTGTTGCGAAAGAAATGAGGTTCGAGCGTCTGCAACTCGACACCTTCCCGGGAGAGATCCAGGCGCCCGGACAAGCAGCCATTGATCGCTGCCGCAAGGTTGTTGATATCTCGCTCGAGGTCTTCCCAGGGCAGCCTGAAGCTGTAATCTCCAAGCAGCGTAGCCAGCATCCGCTTGAGGTCATCGCCAAACGGGTAGCTCCGGTACACCTTGCTCACGTCCGGAGCCGGCATGTCCCCCTGAGGCGAGAAAACGAAGGCGTATTCGTCGCGGATCTTGCGGTGTTTGAATACGCCGCAGTAGACCGAGTTGAAAAACGTCTCGGCAATCTCGAAATTGTTATGCCCACGCACCAGGTCAGCGTAAACCAGACGCGCTTCCTGCCAGAACTGAAGCGAGTGCAGCTGTTCACCGGCAATCAACTCGACGTATTCCAGCACCCGGGTGGTGGCTTCCTTGTAGAGGTCTATGCGACGGATGGAGGCGGCATGCATGCCCAGCCAGTCCTGGGCTTCAAAGCGCGAACGCGCTGCGAGGGTGATATTCTGGAACTCGGCAAAGTAGGCTTCAAAGCCATTCAGAATGGTGCGCGCAAACCGTGCCTGTTGCTCTTTCCGCTGCATTTCGCCGTCGCCACCTACAGGTTGGGGTTGCCGAAGCGCCGGCGCAGCTTGCGCATACCGCCCAACCAACGGTCGTAATCGGCTGCCTTGTGAGCCCGGTAATCGGCCACCTGGGGATGAGGGAGAATCAGGAAGCGCTCTGCGGCCAGGCCTTCGACAACCGCTTCCGCCACTTCATCCGGCGTCAGAATGCCGTCGACACCTGCGGTACCGCCCTCCTCCACGCTGCCGATCATCTGTGTGGCCACGGCCTGTGGGCAAAGCGCAGACACCTTGATGCCATCGTCGCCGTGGGTGATTGCAAGGGCCTCGGCAAATCCGATGGCCGCGTGTTTGGTCGTCGAATAGGCTGCGTCGCCCACCTGGTTCAGCAAGCCAGCAGCGGACACGGTATTCAGCAGGTAGCCCTGCCCGCGGGCCAACATTCCGGGCAGGCAGGCGCGCGCGGCGTACACATGGGCCATAACGTGGATCTCCCACATGGCTTGCCAGGTCTCGTTCGGCGCCGAGGTCGCCCACCAGGGCTCACCGTCACCGGCGATGATGCCCGCATTACTGCAGAACAGGTCGATATGGCCGTACTTGTCTGTAACCTCGTCGACCATGGACTTCAACGCGGCTTCATCGCGCACATCAAGTGCATAGGCATCGCCGTCCACCAGCGCGGCGACTGCCTTGGCATCAGCTGCGTGCAGATCCGCGACCACCACCTTCCGAGTGCCTTCACGATGGAAGCGTGTGCACAGGGCCTTGCCGATGCCGTTGCCACCGCCCGTGACGATGACGACGCCACCGCTCACCTGCACTACAGCAGCTCCTTGGCGAAAAACTCGAGCACGTCCGGGTCGTGCACACCCAGCAGCATGGTGCCCACTTCGCCGCGGGACGCCGCCGCCTTCCAGCTCGACAGGCGTTCAACAATGCGCTCCCGGGGCCCGACCAGGGCGACCTCATCGAGCAACTGGTCTGGCACCAATGCCTCTGCCTCGGCCTTCTTGCCCGAAAGATAGAGATCCTGAATACGTTCGGCCACCTCTCCGTAACCAGCGCGAGTCGCGTAATCCGTGTAGAAGTTCTTGCCCTTCGCCCCCATGCCACCAATGTACAGCGCAAGCCAGGGGCGCAGCGAATCATAGGCGGCCTTGAGGTCATCGTTCACCGCCACCGAGACAAACGGCGCGATATCGAAGTCGGCGAGACTCTTGCCGTTGCCCGCAATGTCAAAACCCTTCTGGATGTGGTCGCCGAGGATGCTGAATTTGTCGGGGTCCATCCACACCGGGAACACGCCGTCCGCCACTTCGCCCGCACAGCGCAGGCCTGCCGGTGTAATTGATGCCGTGTAGATGGGGATGTTGGGATTGCCCTCAAGAATCGATTTCAGGGGCTTGCCCAAGCCCGTTGTGCCCGGGCCCGTATTGGGCAGCTGATACATATCCCCGTCAAACTCCACGGGGCCTTCACGCGCCATGATCTTGCGCATGATCTGGATGTACTCACGGGTGCGGGTCACTGGCTTGCCGTAAGGTACGCCGTGCCAGCCTTCCACCACCTGGGGACCGGAAGCGCCCAGGCCGACAATAAAGCGGCCACCCGACAACTGGTCGAGCGACATGGCCGTCATCGCGCACATCGCAGGTGTTCTTGCGGGCATCTGCATGATGGCAGTACCCACGCGGATCTTGCTGGTCTGTGCCAACACCCAGGTAGCGGCCGTCACGGCATCGTTGCCATAGGCCTCGGCGGTCCATACAGAGTCGTAACCCATGGCTTCCGCACGGTGAATCAGGTCCAGCGGGATGTTGATCTGTTTGCCAGAGTAGCCCAGCAATATACCCAGTTTCATGATGTGTTCTCCCGGTTCATGATCGAAACGGCTGCCGCCCGGACACCGCACTCATACCGTGCGGCGCCCCGGGCACCGTTCTATTTGGCTTCAGGCACTGTAGCGCAGTTCGTTGAACTTTGCCTGATGATAGTCACCATTGCCAAAGGTGGTGTTGATCATCATCAAGCGCTTGGCGTAGTGACCAATATCCAGCTCATCGGTGATCCCCATGCCGCCGTGCAACTGTATCGCCTCACCGAATATCTTCTTGCCGTTGCGATCGACCAGCACCTTCAGTGCGTGTACACAGGCAGCGGTATCGTCACCCTCGCCATCCAGCTCGCAAACCGCACGGTACAGCAGCGACTTGACCTGCTCGTAGGCCATGAACGTGTCCACCATGCGATGCTGCAGGGCCTGAAAACTGCCGATAGGAACGTCGAACTGCTTGCGCGTTTTCGTGTACTCCAGCGTCTTGGCGTTCAACTGCCCCATGATACCCAACGCTTCGGCAGCCAGCGCCACGTTGGCCCGGGTGATCACCGGACTCATCACGGCATACCCTTCACCCGCTTCACCGACGATATCCGCCACTGGCACGCGTACGTCCGTGAAAGTGATATTGGCCACCACCTGACCGTCCATCATCCGGTAGGCCGTGCGCTCCACCCCTGCAGCATCTGCGGGCACCAGCACCAGGGTAATGCCGTCCTCGTCGCTCTGCTCCCCGCTGCTGCGAGCCGCAACGATAAGCTGGTCAGCGCTGGCGCCGTTGAAGACCACAACTTTCTCACCGTTGAGCACCAGCTGGTCACCCTCGACGGCTGCCGTGGTCTTGATGTCCGTGATCGCGTGGCGGCTCTGGCGCTCCAGATAGGCGAATGCACCCAGGCAGCTACCTTCAATGATGCGCGGGATCAGCTCTGCCTGTTGCTCCACGCTGCCACCGCGCTGCAACAAACCACCGAACAGGAGCACGGTAGCCAGGTAGGGTTCCAGCACAATGCCCTTGCCGAACTCCTCCATCATCACCATGGTGTCCACCGGTCCACCGCCAAAACCGCCGTGGGATTCGGCGAAGGGTACTGACAGCCAGCCCAGCTCGGCGAAGGTCTGCCAGTTTTCGCGGCTCATGCCCTCATCGCTGGCGGCAATTTTGCACCGCGTATCAAAGTCGTAACTGTCCTGCACAAAGCGCGCCACGCTGTCCCGGAGCATGCCCTGTTCTTCTGTAAACTCGAAATTCATTGCTCTGTCCTCTCCAACAATCCGGGTTTAAAGACCGAGTACGGCCTTGGCGATGATGTTCTTTTGCACCTCGTTCGAGCCGCCGTAGATGGTCGATGCACGACCATACATGTAGGTCTGGCGAGCCTGGGAGCCGAAGTCATGCCCCAACTGCTCCGGAGTGAGGTCGTTGGGCAGTACGCCCTGGTAGTAGGCCGCCACTTCCATGCGCAGCTCCTGCACTGCCTGCTGCATTTCCGTGCCCTTGATTTTCAGCATTGAGGATTCCGCGCCGGGCGCGCCGCCGGCCGCCACGGTGGCCAGTACGCGCAGTTCGGTGAACTCCAGGGCCATCAGCTCAATTTCAATGTCGGACAGGCGCTTCTGGAACAGCGGATCACTCAGCAGGGATTTGCCGCCATTCACTTCACGCTCGGCAAATGCGCGGGTCTCGGCCAGGCTGCGCTTGCTGTCGGCAACGCCTGCGATGGCCGTACGCTCGTGGGCCAGCAGGGCCTTGGCGTAGGTCCAGCCCTTATCCTGCTCGCCAATCAGGTTGGCAACGGGCACCCGGACCTCGTTGAACTCCACCTCGTTCAGGCTGTGGTGATTATCAATGGATACAATGGGGTTAACCTTGATGCCCGGCGACTTCATGTCGATCAGCAGGAAGCTGATGCCATTCTGCTTCTTGCCTTCATTGCTGGTGCGCACCAGGCAGAATATCCAGTCGGCGTATTGCGCGTAGCTGGTCCAGATCTTGGCCCCGGTGACCACGTACTCGTCACCCTCACGAACCGCCCGTGTTTTCAGCGAGGCGAGGTCGGAGCCGGCACCCGGCTCTGAGTATCCCTGGCACCACCAGTCGTCGCTTTGCAGAATGCCGGGGAGGAAGCGCGCCTTCTGCTCCTCGTTGCCGAAGGCGTAGATCACCGGGCCAACCATGTTGAGGCCAAAGGGAATCACGTCGCGGATGCCGGCGGCGCTGCGCTCGGTTTCGTAAATGAATTTCTGTGTGGCGTTCCAACCTGTACCGCCGTACTCCTTGGGCCAACCTGGAGCAATCCAGCCTTTTTTGTACAGGCGCTTTTGCCAGTCAATAACCGCTTCCTTGAACGTTTCCAGGTTGTTCAGTCGTGCCTGCAGTTCGCTGTCGTAGGCTTCAGCGAAAAATGCACGCACTTCGTCGCGAAACGCGAGATCTTCGGGAGCAAAACTTGTATCCACGTGGCTACCTCTTGTTTGATCTAGGGAGACCCGGTGGGTCTCGATAAATTTACTCCTGGCGAAACAGCGCCAGGAAACGCAATAAACGGACAGTGTCCGCCAGTCCGCCGGACACCTTGATCGTGCCGTCGGCCAACGCGACCGGAAAACTCCGCTGACCGGCCAGCAACCCCAACCACTCCGTGGCTGCCACTGTCACCACCAGACTCTCGTCTTCGGGTACTGCCTCCAGCGGCTCAATGACCGCAATCTGGTGACGCACGTGCACGGCATAGCGAGCGTCCTGATCAGGGAAAACAAACACGACGCGCTCATCCACGCCTGCACTGCGCTCTGGATCCAGGTTTACCGCCATGCTGCGCAGCACCCCCGCCACCGGGAAAGCCCCGGCGAACGCGACACGCTCCGCACTGATGGGGGAAGGCCCGGTCGTGATGCGCCCCTCGAGCTCCAACGCGTCGGTGAGATACCAGTTGCGAGCGTTGGGGTTGGGTGTGTTCACTGCCAGCATACGCAGCGCACGCGCCTTCAGCTCAGCGGCAACCGGTACAGAATCGGGACTGCCCTCCAGCACCAGATCGGCGAGCTCTGCCGCCCACTGCGGATCAACCGACAGCTGCGCCTGGGCTTCGGCCAGCACCGCAGACGCCCCTCCGGCAAGCGCCAGCAGGCGCTGCGCGCGCGTACCCGCCGCCGTGGGAAAGAGTGTGCTGCTATCGCCCTGGTACCAACCCAGGTAGCCGCTGTAGATCGCCCGCACCGACCAGGCTACGGTGCCATAAAACGGTTGCAGCCAGGGGTGTGCCGCCAATTCCGCCGGCAGTGCAACCCGCCGCGCAAGCGCGTCCGCATCCAGCCCCTGATTCATACCGCGCACGGTCTGGTCGTGCACAAACTGGATCGCATCGCCATAAGCCTCGAGGATGTCATCGATCTCTGCGGCCCCGGACACGGGACGGGTATGGCTGGGGACCAGATGTTCAGCCCCCAGCGAACGTATGAGACGCACGCTGTCGGCCCACTGCATGACATCGCGGTAGCGCGTACCGCGAATGGTATAGAGATTGGGAAAGGCCTTGTAGACGTTGTCGCCGGGCAGCAGCACACGCTCCTCGGGGAGCCAGACCAGCAGCTGGTCGTCGGTCTCGCCGGGGGCGTGCATCAGTACCAGGCGCCGGCCCGCGATGGTGATCTCCAGGCGCTCATCAACCGTGTGGGTAGGCGGCAGCAACCCATAAATATCACCCTCACCGCTTGTGCTGTGCGCCAGTGCCGGTCCGATGCCATCGTTGACGATACGCTCTCCACCCGCCGCCAGATAGTTCCCGAACATGTGGAAGGAGCGGGTCTCGATGACCGGGCGCAACACATTCATGATGCGCTCGATATGACTCCAGGTGGTCTTGTGGGCATAGACAGGGACATCGCGCCCCTCGGCAAACGCCTCAGCGCCAAAAATATGGTCGGTGTGGTTGTGGGTGTAGATAATCGCGCTCACCGGCTTGTCGGTGATCCGGTCGAATTCAGCTTTGACCGCGCGCGCGGCCTGTAGGGATTCCGTGGTATCGACAATGATGACGCCGTCATCGCCTTCAATCAGGATGACGTTGGCCAACGCGTACCCGATGGCGACATGAATACCCGGCACCACTTCGATGATATCCCGGCGAAACTCCGCAGAGTGGGCCTCAAGCTCGGCACTGCCGGCCACTGGCACTTCCGCGGGTGCTGGCGGCTCCGAACAAGCCAGCAAGGCAAGTAACGCAACCGCAACGAGACTGCTGCGCAAGTGGCGCAGACGCTGCATCGGGGCCATATTATGGGTACGCGCCATAACGGGTTTGACCTTGGAGTATGTTTTTCATCGCCAGGGCATGCACCTTAACGATTACCGCACCGCAACACAAGCACCTGAGCGCGCCCGGTGCCCGCAGCGGGGCGGCTCAGTACAGCAGGCTATAGAGCTTGCGTTGATACTCCGCCGCCAGCGGGTCGCTCTTGCCCAGGCTTGCGATGGTATCGATCAGCGCCTTTTTGGTCGCCCCGTCGGCATGGTTGAGGTCCTGGCGCAGGATAGTGATCAGGTGTTCCAGCGCCTCGCGGAAGTAACCGGCATTGGTGTACTGCACGGCCAACTGGTGGCGCACGTAATGGTTGCCCGGTTCCGCCTCCAGGCGCTCCTCGAGCGCGGCCATCTCGGGTGTGACAGCGGCCTCACGCTTGAGCTTCAACTGGGCAACCAGCTGCTCCCACGCGGGGTCCTGGTCAGCCATGCGCACGGTGTCGAGCACCGCCTGTGCATCATCCAGCCGGTTGCACTCAAGCAGGGCATGGGCGTACGCAAGGGTAATGTCATGGCGCTGCCCGGAATCCTCGAAAGCCTGCCGCAGCGGCCCCAGGGCGGAGCTGAAATCGCCCTGCGCCATAAACGCCTGACCCTGTTCCAGCAGGCCGTCCCAGGGCTTGGGCAGGTACTTTTCCAGCAGCTCGCGCACCTGCGCCTCGGACTGCGCACCGACAAATCCGTCCACCGGTTGACCGCCCTGCATCACCATCACGGTTGGCAGGCTGCGCACCCCGAATTGCTGGGAGATCATGGGCTGCTCATCGGCATTTACCTTGGCCAGCAGGAACGCGCCCGCGTACTCATTGGCCAGTTTTTCCAGCACCGGCATCAGGCTCTTGCAGGGTCCGCACCAGTCGGCCCAGAAGTCGACGACCACCGGCCGCCGATGGGATTCCTCGATCAGCAGGGCCGCTGCGTTGCTCTCATCAATGTTGACAATACACTCTGTCACACGCTTTCCTCTCGTGCATGGGGTGAGGGGGCCGGCTTACAACCCCAAAACGTCCTGCATGTCATACAGCCGCGGCTCCCGGCCCACCAGCCATCCCGCCGCGCGTACCGCGCCGCGGGCAAAAGACATGCGGCTGGAGGCCTTGTGGGTTATTTCAACCCGTTCACCATCGGCGGCAAAAATTACGGTGTGGTCCCCCACAATGTCGCCGGCGCGTACGGTGGCGAAGCCGATCGTGTCGCGCTTGCGCGCGCCCGTCTGGCCCTCCCGGCCATACACCGCCACTTCGGCAAGGTCGCGACCCAGGGCATTGGCTACGACACCGCCCATGGACAGTGCCGTACCCGAGGGCGCGTCGATTTTGTGCCGGTGATGGGCCTCAACAATCTCGATATCGACATCATCACCCAGAACACGCGCAGCCATATCCAGCAGCTTGAAGCACAGGTTCACGCCGGTGCTGAAATTGGAAGCTTTGCAGACCGGAATCTTACCCGCAGCCTGCTTGATCAGCTGATCCTGATCCGCCGTGAAGCCCGTGGTGCCGATCACCATGGCCTTGCCTGCCCGGGCACAGGTCTCCAGATTGGCCAGCGTGGCCGCAGGCACCGTAAAGTCGATCAGTACGTCGATGTCCTCTATGACATCGGCAAGTGCGGCAGAGACCGGCACACCCAGCTTGCCGAGGCCGGCCAGTTCGCCGGCGTCTGCACCGATCAGGCTGCTGTCCGGCTGCTCTACCGCAGCGGCCAGCTGCAGTCCCGGCTGCTGGGCGATGGTTTCGATCAGGGTGCGGCCCATACGCCCACCCGCACCGGTGATTCCCACTCGTGTCGTCATGGCTTCATATCGTCGAAAAAGGCCTTCACACCCTCGAACCAGCTGGTCTGGCGCGGCGACTGCGCATCACCGCCCTGGCCGAGGCTATCCTGGAACTCCCGCAGCAGTTCCTTCTGTTTCTTGTTCAGGTTGACCGGGGTTTCCACCACGGCACGGCACAGGAGGTCGCCGACCGCCCCACCACGCACCGGCTTTACGCCCTTGCCGCGCAGTCGGAACAGCTTGCCGGTCTGTGTTTCGGCGGGAATTTTCAGCTTTACCCGACCATCCAGGGTAGGCACCTCCAGCTCTCCTCCCAGCGCAGCGTCCACAAAGGTAATGGGCACTTCGCAGTACAGATTCTTGCCATCGCGCTCGAAAATGGGGTGCTGTCGTACCGACATCTGCACAAAAAGATCGCCGGGCGGCCCCCCGTCGGGACCGGCCTCGCCCTCACCGGACAGGCGAATACGATCGCCGGTATCCACACCCGGGGGCACTTTCACCGACAGTGTCTTGCGCTTCTCTACGCGCCCCTGACCGTGGCACTTGCCGCAGGGGTCGGAAATCATCTTGCCGCGGCCGCGGCACGTCGGGCAGGTCTGCTGCACCTGGAAAAAGCCCTGCTGCATGCGCACCTGGCCAATGCCGCCACAGGTAGTGCAATTCACCGGTGAGCTGCCTTTTCGCGCACCGGAGCCGTCACACTCGTCACAGGTGGCCAGCGTGGGCACCCTGATTTCCACGGTAGTGCCCTTTACGGCGTCTTCCAGCGAAATATCCAGCGTGTAGCGCAGGTCTGAGCCGCGTTGTGGCCCTCCGCGTCCACGGCCCCCGCCGCCACCAAAGATGTCGCCGAACACATCCCCGAAGATATCACTGAAGCTGCCGCCGCCTGCGCCAAAGCCGCCGCCACCCATGCTGGGATCGACTCCCGAGTGGCCGAAGCGGTCATAAGCCGCGCGCTTCTCCGCGTTCATCAGAACGTCGTAGGCCTCGGTCGCCTCCTTGAATTTCTCGTCCGCATCCGGGTCGTCAGGGTTGCGATCCGGGTGATACTTCATGGCGACCCGTCGATAGGCCTTTTTGATGTCCTTCTCGTCGGCCGCTTTCTCGACCCCGAGCACTTCGTAATAATCGCGTTTTGACATAGTCAGCCTGGCGTTAAACCGCATTCTCGCAAATGACGACGCGGGCTCTCAGGTCCCGCGTGGTCAAGTTTACCGACGGAGCACATCCGCGCCCCGGTGACAGGAAGCGCTAACGCCTACTTCTTGTCGTCCTTCACTTCTTCGAACTCAGCGTCAACCGCATCGTCGCCCGCCGCGGACTGTTCCGCGCCCCCTGCCTCGGCACCCTGCGCCGCCTCTGCCTGCGCCTGGTACATTTTCTGGGCCACGGGGCCGGTCGCCTCGGTCAGCTTGGCCGCTGCCGCCTCAATGGCGTCTTTCTCGTTCGCCTTGAGAGCCTCCTCAGCTTCGCTGATCGCCGTCTCGATTGCAGCCTTCTCATCGGCAGTGGCGTTATCGCCCGCCTCTTCCAGCGTCTTGCGGGCCGCGTGCACCAGGCCGTCACAGCTGTTGCGTGCCGCGATCAGCTCCTCGAACCGCGCATCCGCATCCGCATTGGCCTCGGCATCCGCCACCATCCTTTCGATGTCCTCCTCGCTCAGGCCACCAGAAGCGGTGATGCGGATCGACTGCTCCTTACCCGTAGCCTTGTCCTTCGCGGACACATTCAGGATACCGTTGGCATCCAGGTCGAAGGTCACCTCGATCTGCGGCATGCCGCGCGGCGCCGGCGGAATGTCCGCCAGGTCAAAGCGACCCAGCGACTTGTTCTGCGACGCCTGCTTGCGCTCGCCCTGGACCACGTGGATGGTCACAGCCGTCTGGTTGTCGTCCGCCGTTGAGAACACCTGCGATTTCTTGGTCGGAATCGTGGTGTTCTTCTCAATCAGGGGTGTCGCTACACCACCCATGGTTTCAATGCCCAGCGTCAGCGGGGTGACGTCCAGCAGCAGCACGTCCTTGACGTCGCCGGAGAGCACTGCACCCTGGATAGCCGCCCCCATGGCAACCGCTTCGTCGGGGTTGACGTCCTTGCGCGGCTCCTTGCCGAAGAAATCCGCCACGGCCTTCTGCACCATCGGCATGCGGGTCTGGCCGCCCACCAGGATCACATCGTTGATTTCACTGGGGCTCAGGCCCGCATCCTGCAGTGCTACCTTGACCGGCTCCATGGAGCGCTTGACCAGTTCCTCCACCAGCGATTCCAGCTTGGAGCGCGACAGCTTCACGACCAGGTGCTTGGGGCCTGTTGCGTCAGCAGTGATATAGGGCAGGTTCACTTCGGTCTGCTGGCTGGAAGACAGTTCGATTTTCGCCTTCTCTGCCGCTTCCTTGAGACGCTGCAGCGCAAGCGGATCGTTGTGCAGATCGATGCCGCTTTCCTTCTTGAACTCCGCCGCCAGGTATTCGATCAACCGCAGGTCGAAGTCCTCACCGCCCAGGAAGGTGTCGCCGTTGGTCGACAGCACTTCAAACTGGTGCTCGCCATCCACCTCGGCAATCTCAATGATGGAGATATCGAATGTACCCCCACCCAGGTCGTACACCGCAATCGTGCGGTCGCCCTTCGCCTTGTCCATGCCATAGGCCAGCGCGGCCGCCGTCGGCTCGTTGATAATGCGCTTGACCTCGAGGCCGGCAATACGACCGGCGTCCTTGGTAGCCTGACGCTGGGAGTCGTTGAAGTAGGCAGGCACCGTAATGACCGCCTCGGTGACGGTCTCGCCCAGATACTCTTCCGCGGTGCGTTTCATTTTACGCAGCACCTCAGCGGAAACCTGGGGCGGCGCCATTTTCTCGCCCTTGGCCTGCACCCAGGCATCGCCGTTGTCGGCCTCGACGATTTTGTAGGGCACCATCTTGATGTCCTTCTGTACAACATCGTCCTTGAACTTGCGTCCGATCAGGCGCTTCACCGCGTACAGGGTGTTGTTCGGGTTGGTGACGGACTGGCGCTTTGCGCTCTGCCCCACCAGGATTTCGCCGTCCTGGGTGTAAGCCACAATCGACGGCGTCGTGCGATCGCCCTCGGAATTCTCGATAACGCGCGCCTTGCCCCCTTCGAGCACCGCGACGCAGGAGTTGGTGGTACCCAGGTCGATACCGATAATCTTGCCCATGTGTTCATCTCCTCATTTGCGCCGGCTCAGCCGGCTGCAGTATTCACTTGTTGTCTATATTGGCGCTGGGTCGGCAATTTCAAGGGGCCGAAACGGTTTTTACTCGCCGGTTGGCGCCTTGCTGACCATGACCATCGCCGGGCGCACCAGGCGCGAATTCAGTGTGTAGCCCTTCTGCATGACCGCGATGACCGTATTCGGCTCCACTTCCGCGTTTTCAACCAGGCTCATGGCCTGGTGCAGCTGCGGATCGAAGGGCTGGCCTTCGGGGTCGACCGGTTCGATGTGAAACTTGCGCAGGGCATCGACGAAGCTCTTCAGGGTCAGCTCCAGGCCGTCGATGATGGGTTTCACCGACTCGTCGTGACCCGCCGTGACCGCCAATGCGCGCTCCATATTGTCGACCACGGGCAGGAGCTCCTTGCAGAACGACTCCAGGGCGAACTTGCGCGCCTTCTCCACGTCCTGCTCGGCGCGGCGCTTGATGTTCTGGGCATCCGCCTGGGCCCGCAGGGCAGCATCCCGAGCGGCATTGAGATCCTCCTCCAGGGCTGCCATCAGCGCTTCCGGTGTCGGCTCCTCGCTACCTTCCGCTGCCTCAGGCTGCGTGGATGCAGCCGTGTCCGCGTAGGCAGCCGCTTCCGCAGCCTGCCGCTGGTTGCCGCCCTCACCGGGCTCGGATTCGGGTGTATTTTGCTCGTTCTCAGCCACGTCTGGACTCCATCACTGGCACTTGTGAATGACACAGGCACGGCGCTGCTGCGCCGCCCCGCTGTGGTTGGGGAAGATGTTGGGACGCCTCGGGTAAATTTCAAGGCCGCCGGGCTCCTGGCGGCCCTGCTCAGTTGGACAGCGCGGAGCTCAGCATGCGCGCGGTAATGTCCACGACCGGTATCACCCGCTCGTAGGGCATCCGCGTGGGCCCGATCACGCCGAGCACACCCAGCGTGCGTGCACCGTCTGTGTAGGGGGCCGTAATCACACTGTAGTCGCCGAATACCTCGAAGCCCGCCTCATTGCCGATGAAGATCTGCACGCCGTTGGCGCGGGTGCAGCGCTCCAGCAGATGCAGGAGATCTTTCTTGCGCTCGAAGGCATCGAACAACTCACGCAGGCGCCCCACATCTTCCGGACTGACGTGGCCCAGCAAACGCGACTCGCCGGCCATCAGGTATTCGTCTTCCGGGGCCTCCTGGTCCAGCGCCTTGCTGGCCAGGTCCAGCGCCGCCTGCAGGTAACTGTCGATACGGCTGCGGGCATCCTCCATTTCGGCCAGAATACGGCTCTGCACCTCGTTCAGGGGACGACCGGCAAAGCGCTGATTGACCAGCGCGGCGGCATCCCGCAACTCGGCCTCGGTGAAGGCGCGCTGGGTGTGGATAATCCGGTTCTGTACCTCGCGCTCATTGACGACGAGAATCACCAGCACCCGGTCCCCGGACAGCGGCAGGAACTCGACCTGGCGCAGTTGATGGGTCTCTGGACGGGGCACCGTCACCAGGCCAGCCTGGGCGGTGATCGCGGACAGCAGTGACGACGCCGACTGCACCAGCTCTGTCGTGGATCTGTCCGGATGCAGCTGCTCGCGCAGGGCGCTTACCGCCCGCTCATCCAGGGGCTGTACCTGCAACAGGCGGTCCACGAACAACCGGTACCCCTGGGCGGTGGGCACCCTGCCCGCCGAGGTATGCGGTGAGTGCAGCAGGCCCCGTTCCTCAAGGTCGGACATCACATTGCGCACCGTGGCGGCACTCACCGAGAGGCCAGCCTCTTCCAGCAGGCTGCGCGACCCGACCGGCTGCCCATCGCGAATGTGGCGCTCAACCAGCGCTTTGAGAATGGTCCGTGCCCGTTCCGATAAATCCGCTGAGCTCATACTCCACCCTGTGTCACTTCGACTCAGGTTGTATCACAGCCCCCCCGGAATACAAAGCGATGAGCGCTGCGGATGTTTATGCCGCGAGGGATCTGCGGTATAACAGGCCAAACACCCAAGCGGCTCACCATGCTCACCCACATCCACATCAGCGATTACACCATTGTCGACGCACTCGACATGGAGTTCCACGACGGCATGACCGTCATCACCGGGGAAACCGGTGCCGGCAAGTCCATCATGCTGGACGCATTGGGCCTGTGCCTGGGCGACCGCGCGGACCCCAAGGCAGTGCGCAGCGGCAGCGAGCGCGCCGAGGTCACCGCCACTTTCGCCGTTGCTGACAACGCTGCCGCCACCGCCTGGCTGCGGGCTCGCGACCTGGACCACGGTGATGAGTGCCTGTTGCGCCGGGTAGTGACGGCCGAGGGGCGCTCGCGCGCCTACATCAACGGCAGCGCCTCCACGCTGCAGGACTGCGCTGAGCTCGGTGAACTGCTGATCGATATCCACAGCCAGCACGCACACCAGTCGCTGCTGCGCAAACCGGTACAGCGGGCCATGCTTGACGCCTTCGCCGGCCAGCAGGCGCTGGCGCGCCGCGTCGAGCAGGCCGCATCCGACTGGCTGCGAGGCCAGCGCGAGCTGGGCATGCTCACCGGCAATCGGGACGAGGCTACCGCACGGGCACAACTGCTCGCCTACCAGGTAGATGAACTGGAGCAACTGGGCCTGCGCGAGGGTGAACTGGAGGAACTGGAGCGCGACCAGAGCCTTCTGGCCAATGCCGAAGATATCCTCCAGGGCGCGCACCAGGCACTGGAGATCTGCGAGGAGCAGGCCGGCGGCGCCCGCCATGCCCTGCAGCTGATGCGTGTCGCCAGCGGCAGCAAGACTGCCGATAACGCGCGCGGTCTGCTGGATTCTGCAGCGATACAGCTGGAGGAGGCGCGCCGGGAAATACAGCGCTACATCGACTCCATCGAAATCGACCCGGAGCGGCTGGCTGAGGTTGAGAAACGCCTGGAGCAGCTGCACGATGTAGCGCGCAAGCACCGCATCAAGCCGCCGCAGCTGCTCGAGCTGCAGGCGGGTCTGCAGGAAGAGCTCGCCGGTCTTGCCCAGGGCGGCCAGCGTATCGAAGAACTGCAATCGGAGCTGGACGCCCTCGCGGAAAGCTACCGCAAGGACGCAACACGGCTCAGCAAAGAGCGCGCCAAGGCGGCCGGGAATCTGGTCGCCCGGGCCACCGAGGTGCTGCACACGCTGGCCATGGCAGACTGCCGCTTTGAAATCGCCCTGAGTCCACGCGAGACGCGCGCGCCCCACCCGCACGGCGCGGAAGATATCGAGTTCCTGATCAGCACCAATCCCGGCTCGGCGCCACAGCCCCTGGGCAAAATCGCTTCCGGCGGCGAGCTGTCACGCATCAGCCTCGCCATCCAGGTGGTCACCGCCAAGGGTGGCACCCTGCCCAGCATGGTTTTTGACGAGGTGGACGTCGGCATCGGCGGCGCCGTGGCCGAGGTGGTAGGCCGCCTGCTGCGCGGGCTGTCAGCCGAGGCGCAGGTGCTCTGCGTCACTCACCTGCCCCAGGTGGCCTCGCAGGGGCACCGACACCTGCTGGTCAGCAAGACGTCGGACAAAACCGCCGCGTGGACGCGCATGTCGGTACTGGAGGACGACCAGCGGGCGCAGGAAATCGCCCGCATGCTGGGCGGCGTCAAGCTCACCGAGCAGTCGCTGGCCCACGCCCGGGAGATGCTGCGTGACGCAGAGGGCGCCTGAGACTGGCAGCGGGCGCGGCTTCTGGTGTATGGTGGACGGTCATAGACAGCCTCCTGCCGCCACAAAAAGACACCTATTTTGAGCAACCCACCACCCCGCAAGAGTCTCCGGGAGCGCAAGAAGCAGGCGCAGCGCTCGCGCATCATTGAGGAAGCGCTGACGCTGATCGGCCAGAGCGGCATCGCGGATATGACCATTGACGCCATTTGCGACCGTGCCGGCATTTCCCGTAAAACCTTTTACAACTACTACGGCACGCGCCACGATCTGCTCTTTGATATCTGCGTCAGTCGCACGCTGGAACTGGTCAGGGGCTCGGTGGACGAGGCTCTGGAGCGCTTCGATCATCTGGACGAACGCATCTCGCACGTGCTGGGCGTGCAAAAGCAGCAGCTCTGCCAGGCCTCCGACCTGGAACACGAACTGGCGCGCTATTCCATCGCCAGTATCGGCAACAGCCTCGCCAGCGGCGCGACCCTGTTGTCGGTCATGAACGAGAATTTCCTGCGCCTGTACAGCGCCAGCACGGGCGACCTCAAGGACAGCCTGTCAGCAGAATTCTGCGCGGAAATGACCGTTGGTATGATAGACACGGTGATTCTCAACCACCTGCACAACCCCGATTATGATGCGGGGCAGCGTTATGACGAGCTGATAGACTTTCTCTGCCGCAGCCTGGTGCGCGAACGCGCCCGGTTGAGGGTCAGCGGCGCCGCCCAGGCGTAAGCGCTGGCGTTAAAAAGGCCGGAGCGCGCGATGCACACCGGCCCGTCGAACAGACCTAGCCGTGCAAGCCGTGGCTGATAGGGCATTCGCCACGCGCCAGCTTGCGTGCCCGCTCCACCAGGGTCGCTTCCATGGTCTCGCGGCCAATCATGATCACGAAGTCCTGCTTGCGCAGACCATCGAGCGCAAACTCGGCGAGCTCGTCCAGGTCCTGCACCGGCAGATCAACGCCGATCTCCTTCATACCCTGCATGAACTCGTCGAAGGTCATTTCACCACCCTCGGGCACCGGCTTCTCACGCGCCAGTTCTGCCGGGCGATTGCGCCGAGTGGTCCAGATGCCGGTAGGCAGGATGCCGCCCGAGGGGTAGAAGATGCAGGCGCGCAGCTTTGTTTCCTGGCCCACCAGCTGGGCGTTCAGGCACTCCGTCATGATGGACACCCCCGCCTTGCTGGAGGCGTACACCGATTGGTCCGCCAGCGGCGAAATGCCGCCGTCACCTGATGAGGTGTTCATGACGACGCCTTCTTCACCCGATGCCAGCATGCGCGGCACGAAGGCCTGCACACCGTGCGCGATACCCCGCAGGTTCACACCCAGAACCCACTGCCAGTCGTTCGGCGTGGTGTCCCAGACATTGGTGTTGGTAACGCTCACCCCGGCGTTGTTGCACAGCACGTGGCAGTGACCGAACTCATCAAAGACTGCATCTGCCAGCGCATTGACGGATTCGGGCTTGGACACATCAGTGACGATGGCGCGCACCGTGCCACCGTTCGCCGCCAGTTCGTCGCGGGTCGCGTCCAGCGCAGCGCGCTCCACATCCGAAAGCACGACTTTCGCGCCCGCGGCCAAAAACGCCCGGCCCAGGGCCTTACCGATACCGCTCGCGCCACCGGTTATGACCACGACCTTATTATTGAAATCCTGCATAGTGGGAAAATCCTCTGCTATAAAACGTCAAAAGGCCGCGGGCAAACGCCAGCGGCCAGGTGTGCCCAGGGGGCGTTCTCAGCCCTTCAGCGGGCCACCGTTAACGCCGCGCCAGCGCGAGTTGCCGATGGTGTTGGCCCAGGGCTCAAACGCATCGGCATCCAGCGGATCGCCCAGATCCACACTGCGGCCCAGGAATTCGGGCGTCCACAGGTAGGTCTCCGGCTTGGATACCGGCGGCAGACGCTCGGTCAGGGGGTCCCAGGGGCTGTCCCGAAGAATCAGCTCACCCTCAACCTTGAGCTTCTGCGCTGTGCCGTAGTTGGACACGACGTTGACCACATGCGGCGGAAAATCGAAACCGGTTTTCACGTAGGATGCCGCGCGGGAATACTTCACCCAGAACTCGTGCTCGTCGAACTTGGGGCCGTTGTCCAGCGTGTCGGTCACTTTGCCGTAGAACTCCAGGAACGTGTAGTTCTGGTGCGTCACGCGGGCGCCAACCTCCTCGCCGAGACGGTAGTACTTGATCTCCGCCGGGTATTTGGGCTGGCCAAACTTTTCCTGGCTGATGAAGATTTCCGCTTCCTTGTCGATGCCGTAGCCGAGTGCAAACTGGCCTTCCTGGCCTTTGTAGTTACACAGCACCGTCGTCAGCAAACCCTGCTCCGGTTCACCGTTTACCGGCACGTTGTACACGGTCAGGGTCACTTCCGGGCGGCTGCCGGGCTCGAAACCGGGGGGCAGCACCGCCGCCAGCTTGGCCGGGTCCGTCAGGTAGCGGATTTTCAACATCGGCCAGTTGTAGTGATCGCCCGGCGTTGTGGCTAGTTTTTCATTCATACGCTTTATCCTCTGTTATGGGTGCTCTCTGTAACCTTGCTTCCCGAGCCCGGAGGGGCTCAGGCATAAAACTGCTGGAACCACTTGCGATACTTGGCAATGGGGCCATCTCCGTCGCACAGCGCCGGATCATCCAGATAGACCTTGTGCTCCCAGATCGGGATATCCTGCTCTACCTGGCGCACGATCTCGTGCACGGTGCCGGTGGCCATCATCGCGTTGTCTTCCGACTGTTTGCGCGGCACCGAGAAATTGAAACGCAGGTGGACGTTCTGGTCGTCAATCGGCGTCACCGTACCCATCATCACCACGTCGAACATGCGTGAGAAACGCTGGAAGGTAAAACCGGGGCCGACACCCTCGGAGCGCAGGTGGATCGCGTCGTGGTTTTCGCCGCTCAGGTCCACGTTGCCCTGCTCGTCGATCGCGTGCGCACGCGAGTCGAACTCGGTCACGCGACGCGGGCCATCCATCTCGACCGTGCCCTGGGGCATTGCCGGGCTGCCGTGTACGGTGATGAAGTGCGCGAGGTCTGCGGCGTTCTCGCCGGTTTCCTGGATGATCGTGTTGATCTTCCAGTCATAGGTATCCAGCGGCGTCCACTCACCTGAGGCCAGCTCCGGGATCTCGTCAATATCGAACATCGGCGCCGCGCCTTCAGGGTGGTACCAGGCCCAGATCATCTGGTTGCGCTCAATGACCGGGTAGCTGGGCACACACTGCTTGCCCTCCACTTTCGGCGGGATGCGCTTCGCGTAGGGCACGGCCGTACAGTAACCCTCGTTGTTGAATTCCCAGGCGTGGAACGGACAGCTGATGGATTCACCGTTGACGATGCCACCATAGCCCAGGTGCGCGCCCAGGTGCGGGCAGTGTGCACTCAGCAGTGAGGCCACGCCGGACTCGGTGCGAAACAGCACCAGTTCACGGCCGAAATACTCCACGGGGCGGACATCACCGGGTTTCAGGCCGTCGCTGTAGTCAATTGCGTACCAGCCAAACGGAATGGGCTTTTCGTAACGTTTGCTCATCGTCATTTCCTCTCTTATTTGCGGATGTTGGTGCGCACGCGCAGCTCGCGAAACACCACCGCGTTGTGGTCAGAATTGTCTTTCTCCGGTTCTCCATCCAGCTCCAGATCCGGGAACTGCTTGAACAGCTCGACCATGGTCAGGTACAGCTGACGCTTGGCCATGGCGGCACCGATGCAGTAGCGCGGCCCGTAGCCGAACAACACATCGGGGTTGAACTCGCGCTTGACGTCAAAGCGCTCCGGATCGGTGTAATACTCGGGATCGTGATCCTTGAGGTGCGGCATCATCAGCACCATCTGCCCCTTGGTCACTTTCTGGCCGAGAATTTCCATGTCCGCCGGCGCGTAGCGGGCAAAGCCCATCTTCGATGAAATGGACCAGCGCATCACCTCGCTGAAGGTATTGGAGAACGCGTCGGGGGATTCCAGCGCGGCCGGAATCTGGTCGCGGTGCTTGAGCAGGGAGTACAGCGTCCACTGCTGGGCGACCAGCGTGGTATCCGCACCCGCGCCAATCAGCGCGAGGATCAGGGTGATGATGTCCCACTCACCGAAATTCTCGTTTTCCGCCTCAATTTTCAGCAGCACACTCAGGAAGTCGTCATCGCCGGGGTTGGCGCGACGCTCGGCAATCACCCGCTGCAGGATCTCGATGGCGCGGTTGCTGTCCTGGCGGGCAGCCTCGCGGCGCTCGTCACTCAGCGTGGGGTTCCATGCCTCGGTGAAGGTCAGCACCACCTGTTTGATTTCGGGCCAGTATTTCTCCGGCAGCCCGACCATGCGGCTGATGGAAATGAACGGAATATGGTTGGCCACTTTCTCGATGTAGTCAAAGCTCTCCAGATCCGCCAGCTCGGCGATCAGCCGCTCGACATCGGGTTTGATGCGGCGCTGTATCTCGTCGACCACGTTGCGGGAGAAGGCAGGCGACACCACGCGACGCACAAGGCGGTGGTGGTCGTGGTCAGCGAGCAGGCTGTGGCCGATCATCGCGCGCTCGTAGTTGCTCCACTGGTCCTCCGGCGGGCGCGGCGGCGCAAACTCCCAGTCGTAGAAGTCGGAAGACAGGTATTCGTTGCGCCAACACTCCATGATGTCGGGCATGCGGGTCATGATCCACGCCTGCCAGGGCGCGTACCACACGAGGCGCCCACGCCGCGCCAGCGCCAGGTACTGCTCCGGCGCATTTTCCAGATATTCCGGCGATGCCGGGTTGAACAGGGCCTCAATGGGCTCTTGGGTTTCGCTGACGGCCTGCATACTTGCCTCCTCTGCCAATAGGCTGACGCAAGAATATACGTTCGCATAAAACTACACACAAGTGTATTTTTATTAATTCCACGTCACGCCGAGGAAATGTCATGCAAAAAGCGCGACAAAAGCCGCGCAGGGAGGATGGCTAGCGGCGTTTTTCCCGCACGTAGAGCACCAGCGAGTGATCAACGAGCTCGAAACCGTGTTCGGCGGCGATTTCCTGCTGGCGGCGTTCAATCACAGGGTCGGTGAATTCGATCACATCGCCCGTGGTCATGCAGACCATGTGGTCATGGTGCTCACCGGTGTCCAGCTCAAACACCGAGTGCCCGGTTTCAAAATTGTGACGATTCACCAGCCCCGCGCTCTCGAACTGGGTCAGCACGCGATACACGGTTGCCAGCCCCACATCTTCACCGGCATCGCGCAGCTTCTGGTAGACATCCTCCGCGCTGAGGTGCTCACTGGTCTCGCTGGTCGATTCCAGAATCTGCAGAATCTTGACGCGCGGCAGCGTGACCTTGAGGCCCGCATTGCGCAGTTCCTGATTGTCAGTCGGCATGGGATCGGGGGTTCTCTGTACAGGTCTGGACGGGTATGATGCCACCCCATCATGACAAGTGGAAGTTAAAGCCCATGCGCAGTATTTTCCTGGCACTGGCACTGGTCTCGCTCACCGCCTGCGGCAACTTCGGGTTTCCCGGTGTCTACCGTATTGACGTTGAGCAGGGGAACATCGTCACCCAGGACATGATCGACCAACTGCAGCCCGGCATGAGCCAGCGCCAGGTGCGCTTTATTCTCGGCACTCCGCTTGTGGAAGACAGCTTCAACGCCGATCGCTGGGACTACCCCTACCTGCTGCGCAACGGCAATGACGTGATCCGGGAAGCCTCCGTCAGCGTGTATTTCGACGGCGATGCCCTCACGGGTGTGAGCGGGGACTACCTGCCGGCCTGGGCGGTGTCAACACCGGCGCCCGCAAACGAGCCCCCCCAGTAGGCCGGCTTCAGTCGTCGCTGTCCTGGCGGCGCTCTTTCACCCGCGCCGCGCGCGCCTTGCGCACCTCTTTCGGGTCGGCCTTGAGCGGCCGGTAGATTTCAACCCGGTCACCCGCCTGCAGCACCTGGTCCGGCGCTACCAGCTTGCCGAAAATACCCAGTCGCGAATCCTCGAGGTTGAGGCCTTCAAAACGCTGCGCCACCCCGGAACGCCGGGCAGCCTCCAGCGCGGTGGTACCCGCTGCCACGTTGACCGGGATAATTGCCTGTCGGTCGGGCAGCGCATAGGCCACCTCGACCTGAATCATGTCTGTCTCGCTCATCGCTACCTAACCGTAAAGCTGCCGCGCGCGGCGACCAATGGCGTCGACCAGGCTGTTGGTGACGCTGTCGAACAGGCGACTGACTGCCGCCCCCACCAGCAGGCTGCTGGTACTGAACTCGAGGTCCAGGGTCACCTTGCAGGCACTGCTGCCCAGGCCGCGAAACTCCCAGTTGCCCTGGAAGTAGTCGAAGGGCCCATCCAGCAATTCCAGGCTGATGGATTGCGGGGCCTGCAGGCGGTTACGCGTGCTGAAACTCTGTGTGATGCCGCCCCGCGACAGATCCAGGCGCGCTTCAACGATATCCGCCTCACGGCGCAGCACCCGGGAGCCGACACAGCCCTCCATGAACTCCGGATAGGCCTCGATGTCATTCACCAGTTCGAACAGCTGCCGGTCTTCGTAGGGCAGCAGGGCGTGGCGGTAGATTCGGGTCATCGCGATCTCTGTCAGGGGTGGCGACCGGCGCCACCTCGGGTTTACTCCGTTACCAGGGCAGCTGCCATGACCAGCACGATGCCCAGCGGCGCAATATACCTTAACAGGAAGTACCACAGCGAAAAAAACTGCGTGCTTTCACGGTACAGCTGTGCCCGCAGGAGCGGGCGCCCCAACCGCCATCCCACCAGCAGGGCGGTGCCCAGGGCCACCAGAGGCAGCAACACGCCACCGGCAAGCTGGTCCATGAGCCGAAACAGGTCCGGCGCCGTACCGCGGCTGTCCGGGGCCAGCGTCGCTGCTGCTGCGTAGGCCAGCGCCCAGACAACGGCGCCGACAATCACCGCCGCGGTGACCCGGCGCAGACCGAAGCGCTGCTTGATGGCCCCGGTCACCGGCTCCAGTATGGCGATGGACGACCCCAGTGCCACCAGCGCAACCAGGGCAAAGAACAGCGCCCCGAACACCTCGCCGTTCAGCATGTTGCCGAAGGCGTAGGGCATGCTGATGAACATCAGGCCGGGGCCCATCGAGGGAAGCAGATGACTGGCAAACACCAGCGGGAATATTGCCAGGCCCATGGCGATGGCCACCAGCGTATCGAACAATGCCACCGCCAGCACCGAGCGCCCGATGGGCGCGCGGACGGGCGCATAACTGCCATAGCTGATCCCCGTTCCCACACCGATGCCCAGGGTGAAAAAGGCCTGTCCCAGCGCCATCAGCACCGCTTCGCGGTTGAAGTCCAGCCACTGCACCGAGAACAGGAACTTTCCCGCAGCTGATGCATTGCCGTTCGCCAGGCTGTATTGCACCAGTAGCGCCAGCCCTGCGAGCAGCGTCGGCACCACCAGCCAGGCGAAAAGGCCGATGCCACGGCGCACGCCAGCGCCAACCACGACCACTGCACTGGCCAGAAAGAGCGTCTGCCCCAACAGCATGCGGTCACCATCTGCCAGCAGCGCCTCGAAATACTGCCCGGCGTTGAACATGCTCGCGGCATTGAAGCTCCCGGCATACATGGCGCCGACATAAACCAGTGCCCACCCGGCGACGACCGCATACAGGGCGAGCAGCAACACACCGGTCACGCAGGCGAGCCAGGGGAGTGCCAGCCAGGCAGGCCGCAGACGGGAGCGTTCGACCGCGCGGTTGACCGACTCCACCACGCTGCCCATACCCTGCCGCCCGAGCACGAGTTCGGCGATCAGCAGCGGCACGCCCAGCAACAGCAGGAAAACGACATAGGCGACCACAAACGGACCGCCACCATACTCCCCGCTAAGGTAGGAAAAACGCCAGACACTGCCCATGCCGACCGTGGCACACGCCAGCGACAGCACGAACGTCATCCGAGAACGCCACTCCCCCAGGGGATTTCCCGCAGCCGAGTTCACCGGGAAAACTTCCTTCTAATCATAGGCTTAGACTGCCCCACACGGCAGGCGATGAAAAGAGCCAAATTCACGTTCCAGTGCGCAGGCTTGTCCGTATAATGCGCGCCATGGGTAACAAGAAGCCAGCAAAAAACGACAATGTGATCGCTCGCAACAAGCGCGCGACCTTCGACTATCACCTGCTCGACAGCTACGAGGCGGGGGTTGAGCTGCAGGGGTGGGAAGTCAAAAGCCTGCGCATGGGCAAGTGCCAGCTCACCGACTCCTACGTCCTGATGAAGGACGGTGAAGCCTGGCTGCTGGGTACCCAGATCACGCCGCTGGAGACCGTGTCCACGCACTATGTCAGCGACCCAACCCGTACACGCAGGCTACTGCTGCACCGCAAGGAACTGGCAAAGATACTTGCGGCCACCAGTCAGAAGGGACTGACCTGCGTCTGCACCCAGCTCTACTGGAAAGGGCATCTGGTGAAAGCCCGGATCGCCCTGGCCGAGGGCAAGAAGGGCCACGACAAACGCGATACCGAAAAAGAGCGCGACTGGAACCGGCAGAAGCAGCGCATCATCCGCGACAACGTCAAGCAGTAAGCCCCCCGCACCGCCCGGAAAACATTGTCCAGCTTCGCCGAGGCTGGCACCATAACCCGGTCCTTCTACTGCACCCGGGTTATCTGGCATGTCGAAAGAACGTATCAACGAACTGCGCGCGCGCATGCAGCGGTCCATCGTCGGCCAGGAAGCCGTCATCGAGCGGCTGCTGATCGGGCTGCTGGCCAATGGCAACCTGCTGGTCGAGGGCCTCCCCGGCCTGGCAAAAACCCGGGCTATCAAGGCGCTGGCACAGCATCTGGAGGCGGACTTCAGCCGCATCCAGTTCACACCTGACCTGCTGCCCTCCGACGTCACCGGTACCGAGGTGTACTACCAGGACGGCAATCGGGGCGACTTCCGCTTCGAGCCCGGCCCGATCTTCGCCAATATCGTGCTCGGCGATGAGATCAACCGCGCACCCGCCAAGGTCCAGGCCGCCATGCTCGAGGCCATGGAAGAGCGCCAGGTCACGGTCGCCGGCAAAACGCACCGTATGCCACCGCTGTTCATGGTGATGGCAACCCAGAACCCGGTTGAACAGGAAGGCACCTACCCCCTGCCCGAAGCACAGATGGACCGCTTCCTGATGCATGTGAACATTGTTTACCCGCCCGTCGAGGATGAAATGCGCATTGTGGATCTGGTACGTTCAGAGGAGCAGCAGGCGCAGACGCAGACGCGCGAGGATGATGCCGGCGAAAAACCCGAAAGGCCCGCGCGAATCCCGCAGCAGGCGGTATTTGATGCACGGCGGGAAATCGCCCAGGTGCATGTGTCGGAGCCCATGAAGCGCTACATGGCGGATCTTGTGTACGCCACGCGCACGCCGGAAAAGTACTCGGCCGACGTCGCCCGCTGGATCGAGGTGGGCGGCAGCCCACGGGCATCCATCGCACTGGACAAGTGCGGTCGCACCCACGCCTGGCTGCAGGGGCGGGACTATGTGGACCCCGAGGATGTGCGCGCCATCGTCCACGATTGCCTGCGACACCGGCTGATGCTGTCCTACGAGGCCCACGGTGAAGGCATGAACGCCGACAAGGTCATCGACGCGCTGTTGGCGGAGGTGGCATTGCCCTAGCGGCGCCTGGCCATGCACGACGACCCCCGCATCCACGTCTCTCTCGAGCACCTGCGCAACCTGCAGGGCGCTGCGGAACAGCTCAGCTTTCTGCCGCGCCAGCCTGCACGCAGTGTACTCAACGGCCAGCACGCCTCCCGCCTGCGCGGCCGGGGACTCAATTTTGAGGAGATGCGCGACTACCTGCCCGGCGACGACGTACGCTCAATCGACTGGAAAGCCACCGCGCGCACCGGCAGTCCGCACGTGCGTGTCTACACCGAGGAGCGCGACCGACCCGCACTGCTGGTTGTTGACCAGCGTATGTCGATGTTTTTCGGCTCCACCCTGAACATGAAGTCCGTCACAGCGGCAGAGGCCGCGGCCATCGCCGCCTTTGGCGTGCTCGGCGCGGGCGATCGCATCGGCGGCATTGTGTTCGACGACAGTACCCAGGTGGAGTTTGCGCCGCGCCGCAGCCGGCGGACCCTGTTTGCCCTGCTGCAGTCAATGGCTGACTTCAACGGCGCCCTGCACGCAGCAAAGCGGGTAGACGAGGGCGCTGATCGCCTGAACGACGTGCTGCGGCCGGTGGCGCGCCTGGCGCGCCACGATCACCTGGTCGTCATCCTCAGCGACTTCGCGGGAGCCAATGAAATCACGCGCAAGCGCCTGTCTACCATCGCCGCGCACAATGATGTGCTGTTGATGCTGGTGCACGACCCGTTGGCGGAGCAGGGCCTGAGCCAGGGCGAACCCACGGTGCTCGGCGACGGCCACCTGCAGGCGGAAATCGATCTCAGCCACAGCAGCACCCTGGAAGCGGTAGGCGGCTTCACCCGCCAGCGACTGCAAACCATCAGGGACTGGCAACGCGAGATCAACCTGTCCGTGTTGCCTCTCAACGCAGCGCAGGAGACGCTGCCGCAGATCCGGCAGCTGCTGGGCCAGACGCGCCCCGGACGCTCCCGCGCATGAGCCGCTACGACGGGCTTTCGCTCTCCCAGCTGATCGATCTGCTGCACCCTATCGTGACGCCGGAACCGGTATCGATGGTGCCTGCCACCACAGGCTGGTGGGTGCTCGGAGGTTGGCTCCTGACGGTGATACTGATCGCACTCGGTCATCGGGTCGCCGCCTACCGGCGCAACCGCTATCGCCGGGAGGCGCTGCGTGCACTGGATGCGCTGGCACAGCAGGAACCGGCAGCCAGCCAGGCTATCGCCGTGCTGCTGAAGCGTACGGCGCTGGGCGCCTACCCCCGTCGGGAGGTTGCCGCCCTGCAGGGCGAGGCCTGGGCCGCGTTCCTGTGTACAAGCAGTGGCGACGACCCCGTGGTCACGGCCGCGGCACCTGCTCTGGCCCGCGCAGCCTATCTCGCGCCCGTGAACGACCCGCAGTTACTGGCGGCGGCCCGGCGCTGGGTACAGGTGCACCGTGCTTGAGTTTGCCTTTGCCTGGGCTGTGCTCGCCCTGCCGCTGCCGCTGCTGCTGTGGTGGGGTTTGCCGCCACACCGGGAGCGCGCCAGCGCCCTGCGCGTGCCCTTCTTTGCCGACATCGTGGCCGCGTCCGGCGTGCAACCGGGGACCGGTGCGGTGGTGCGTCGTCGGCGCCGCACGCAGGCCGCACTCCTCTGGTTCATCTGGCTTTTGCTGGTGGTCGCGCTGATGCGGCCGAACTGGGTCGGTGAACCGATTGTGCGCACCGAAGTCGCGCGCGACATCATGCTCGCCATTGACCTCTCGGGCTCCATGGACTACCGGGATTTCCCCGGGCGCGACGGCCAGCCCATTTCCCGTCACCGGGCCGTGCAGCAGGTAGTCAAGGCGTTCATCGCCGAGCGCGAGTCCGACCGCGTGGGCCTGATCGTGTTTGGTGACAAAGCCTATATACAGCTGCCGTTCACCCGGGATCTCGCCACCGCAAGCACCCTGGTGGACCTGATGGCCGTCGCCATGGCGGGGCCTCAAACAGCGCTGGGCGATGCCATCGGCCTGTCCATTCACGCCTTTGAATCGAGCAGTATCGAAGAACGTATTCTGATTCTGCTCACCGATGGCAACGACACAGCCAGCCGCATGACGCCGATCAACGCAGCGGCCATCGCCGAGCGCAATGGCGTGGAAATCTACACCATCGGCATTGGCGACCCGCAGGCCACGGGGGAAGACCGGGTGGACTTCAGCCTGCTGGCCGATATCGCCGGGCGCACCGGCGGCGAATTCTTCAATGCCGAGGATGAAAATGCACTGGCCGCGGTCTACCAGCGTATCGATGAGGCGACCGCCGCCGAGGTCAACACCGAATCCTGGCGGCCACGGCAATCACTGGTGGTGTGGCCCGCGGGGGCTGCGCTGCTGATCGGGCTCGCGACACTGGCGGGCATGCGGTTCGGCGGACGGAGAAACGGCGCATGATTGAGCAGCTGCATTTTCTGCGCCCGCTATGGCTGCTTGCCCTGCCCGCGGTTATTGGCCTCTGGTGGCTACTGCGCACCCAGCGCAGCCCAGAGAACACCCTGGGCAACCTGGTTGCGCCGCACCTGCGCCGCGCCCTGACCATCCAGCACGACACGCGCGCGGGCTTCAGCGCGCTCGACAGCTTTACCATCGCCCTGCTGGCCCTGACACTGGCCGCCGCCGGTCCCGCCTGGCGCCAACAGGTGGCGCCGTGGTTTGAGGAAACGGCACCGCTGGTGATCGCAATGGAGGTCACCGACTCCATGCGCAGCAACGACCTCGCACCCACCCGCCTGGACCGGGCACGCTTCAAGGCACTGGACCTGGTCGCCGCACGCACTGGCGCGCGCACCGCGTTGATAGCCTACGCGGGCTCTGCGCACATTGTGGTCCCCCCGACTACCGACAGCGCGGTTCTCGCCGGATTTCTCGAGAGCCTGGACCCGGCCATCATGCCGCGCGGCGGCAATAACAGCGCAGCCGCACTGCCGCTGGCACTGGACCTGCTGGGCGAGAGCGCCAGCATCGGCACACTGCTGTTCATCACCGACGGCTTCGACAGCGCCGACATCCCTGCGCTCGCCGCGTTCAGCGCCGACACCTCGGCCCCGGCGGTGACGGCATTGGTCGTGGGCACCGAAGCCGGCGGTGTCGCCCTGTTGCCCGACGGCAAACCGGTGGTTGGCCCCGGGGGCGGCCCCCTGCAAACGGCAATTGATACCGACCTGCTGCGCCGTGTGGCGAGCGAAACCGACGTCACCCTGATACGCAGCGAAACAGGCGATGCGGATATACGCAAGCTGCTGCGACTGATTGAATCCAATCTGCTGCAGGCGGATGACCCGGACGCCGAGTGGCATGACGAGGGCTGGCTGCTGCTCTGGCCCGCCCTGTTGCTGGTGCTCTACGGCTTCCGCCGGGGCTGGGTGCTGCGATGAAGCGCCGGAACCAGAGGCCACTCTGGCAGCGCGCGCCGCTGCAGTTTGCCGCGGTCACCCTGGTGGCCCTGCTGGCTTTGGTATGGCTGGCGAGCCGGGAGGCTACCCTCGCCGACCTGTGGCTGACCCGCGACCAGCAGGGCCAGCGCGCGATGAACCAGCGCGACTGGAAAACGGCACTGGCTCGCTTCGAGGACCCGGCACAGAAAGCCACCGCGGCCTACTATGCGGGCCAGTACGAGCAATCCGCCGACCTGTTCGCCCGCATTCCGGACGCCGTGGGCTTCTATAACCGGGGCAACGCCCTGATCAAGGCACGCGACTACCGCAACGCCATCCGCGCCTTCGAGCTGGCCGTCGCCGCCGAGCCGGGCTGGCAGCAGGCCGTGGAAAACCTGGACCTGGCACGGCATATCACTGAGTACATCGAGCAGCTGCGCGAGGACAGTGACACCGAAGACGAATCCGAACTCAGCGCGGATGACTACGTGTTCGACAACGAGGACGAACGCGGCCGGGAAATGGAAATCACCCGGGAGAGCACCATCGGCCTGGAGTCCGCCGAGAAGTGGATGCGCTCGGTGGACACCGACACCGCCGAATTCCTGCGCACGCGTTTCGCCCTGGAACAAAGCCGGGAGGAGGCGCCATGAAGCGCTGGATCGCCCTGTGCCTGCTTGTCCTGCTGAGCGCACGCAGCCTGGCCCAGGTGCAGCCCGTAGTGGAAGTGACGATAACGCCGCAACAGGTCAGGGTGGGCGAGCCTCTGGAGCTGCAGGTTACGGTACTCGTACCCACCTGGTTCGCGCAGCCGCCCAACTACCCCGACTTCGAACTGGCCAACGCGATCACACAGCGGCCCCCGGACAGCTCTTTCCCCACCAGTCGCGCGATCGACGGCGAAACCTGGTCGGGGATCGTGCGCAGTTTCCGCATTTATCCGCTGCAGGCCGGCCAGTATCGCATTGACGACGCCGAACTCGGGGTCAGCTACGCCAACCCGGGCAGTGCCCCCACACGCCTGCAGGTGGCGCTTCCCGAGATTCGCTTCAGCGCGGTGGTGCCGCCCGGCGCAGAATCACTGACCCCCTACCTGGCCGGCAACGCGCTGCGCCTTTCTCTGGAGGTCGGTGGCGATACAGGCAGTTTGCAGCCGGGGGACGCCGTTACCCTGGTATACCGGGCCGAGCTGGAGGGACTGCCCGCGATCTTCCTGCCGCCGCTCGCGCCCAAGCTGGACTATGCGGGCGCCTCCGTCTACGCCGACCGACCCACCACGGCGGACGGCCCGCCCGCGACCCGCAGTGAAAAACTCACACTGGTGTTTGAGGCGGGTGGCGCGTTCAGCGTGCCGCCGGTAACCCTGAGCTACTGGAACACCGACACCGACAGGGTTGAACAGGCAACTGCCGACGGTGTGACACTGCAAGTCAGCGGTGCAGCGCCCGTGCAGGACGACGCCGCCGATACCCGTGTCAACGCCCTGCGCTGGCCACTGCTGGGCGCCGTCGCAGCGGCCTTCCTGCTCGCCTGGGCATGCTGGCGCAGCTGGCAGCAGTCGCTGCGCCCGCGCTGGCAAGCCTACCGGCAGCGTCACCTCAATAGCGAAGCCCATGCCTTCAAGGTATTGCAGCAGCGGTTACGGGCCCAGGACCGCGCTGCGGCCTACCGCGCCCTGCTGGCCTGGAGCGCGCACCTGACCCCGACCATGGACAGCCGGGAATTCGCGCAACGCTATGGCGACGAAGCCCTCAGCCGCGCACTCGACAGCTGGCGTATTGCGCTGTTCAGCCGGGGCGAGGAAGCTCCGGTGGGCAGCGCACTTGGGAAAAAACTGCAGACCGCTCGACAACGCTACCTCAAGGCCCGTCGCAAACCGGCGGCGCACGCCCTGCCGCCGCTGAACCCCTGAACATCAGCCCAGCGGCGCAGGCTGCGGCACTTGCAGCTGGCGCGCCAGCGGCGCCAGATCCTTCATGATGCCGGGGTACAGCGCCACGCCACCCGCCAGTTGCTCACGGCGCTGCTGCCACGCTCTCTGCCCGGGGAAACGTGCCGGCGGTGCCCCCTCGGATACTTCGCTTGCGGTGACCAGATACTGCAGTGCATGCAGCTGCTCCTTGAACACGGCGAGCGAGCCAAAGGCCGCAGGATCGATAATCTGCAGGAACACAGAATTGGCTTCGCCGTCCCCCGCTGCTTCCGCATCGGCCCGGCCATAGTTGCCCAGCGCCATGCTCAGCACTTCGGTTGCGGCCGACAGCGCGGAGCCCTTGTAACCATGCTGGGCACCACCGATGGGCATGATGCTGCCCCGGGGCGGTCCAGCGAGCGCGGACGGGTCATCCGTGATGACGCCCTCCGCATCCTTCAGGCAGGGTTCGGGCAGCCGTGCGCCCTCACGCGCCGCGCGCGCCACGTAGCCGCCTGCGGTGATCGACATACTGATATCGAACAACAGTGGGTACTCCTTCCCCGGAGCACCCATGGCCAGCGGGTTGGCGGAAAATACCGGCGTCAGGCCGCCAAAGGGACTCACCGTGTGCTCCGCGGGCGTCGAGCAGGTCAGGATCCCGAGATAACCGGCCTCAATCACCCGGGGCAGATAGGCTGCCAGGCAGGCAATGTGCTGGCTGCGACGCAACGTGGCGGTGACCACGCCGTACTCCGGAACCCGGGCCAGCGCGGTATCAACCGCCTGGCTGACGACCCAGGGGCCGGGCAGAAAGGCGGCGTCCCAGTTGAACAGCGGGCCCTTGTCCACCAGCACCACAGGCTCGCCATTACAGCGGCTTGCGCCCTCCATCAGCCAGCGCACATTGTGCGCCACGCGCTGCATACCGTGCGTAGTAAAGCCCATCAGGTCGGCCTCCAACAGCACCTCGGCCATCACCGCGGCACGTTCAGCGGGCAAGCCCGCGGCCTCGAACAGGCGCTGGCTGAAAGCGTGGAGGTCGGTATGAGCGTAACGCACAGACATGTCAGGCTCCTTCTTCGAGAGGTATGGCAGGCAAACCTTCCACTGGCAGGAAAGCGGCCCCGAGGGAACTATTGCAGATTTCACAGTCTAACACTGTGCAATTGAGGTACAATTGCGAGTCACACTGGGGGCGATACGGATTCGACGACGGTAACGAACCCTGAGGTGCATGCCGTGATGGTAGCGAATCACGTAAATCCAAAGCTGCAAACTATTAGTTGCCAACGACGACAACTACGGTGCCCAACTGGCTGCGTAAGCAGCCCGTGAAAGCACCAACTAGTGGCTTCGGCCCTAGCGGTCTTTAGTAAGGTGCCAGTACCGCACTACTGACTGTCATATAGAACTGGATCGCTGTGAAGCCCGCCTGAGGTGGAACTGCTAAAACTTATTCAGGCTCGCCAATTACGTCCTGCCCGTTGGGCTGTATGAGGCTAAATTAATTAACGGAAACTAAGCATGTAGAGCCGAAGGCAGAGTACTGGCGGACGCGGGTTCAACTCCCGCCGCCTCCACCAAACACCCATGCAAGCAAGTCAAAAGAAATCCCGGAAGGCCGCTGTTGAATGCCCGGTGGCGGTCACTACTCCTGGATAACGAAACGCAGCCGCGTGGGCTCTGACAGGTTACCGCGCCCACCGTTTGCGCAGATGTCCACCGCCGTGCTCGCGGACCGCACGTCCTGATCGTCCGTGTAGCAGACCCTGTACAGGCCGTTCTCGGCATCGAAGCTCTCGAAGACGGCGTAGCCCGTCAGGTCGTTCCTATCCGTGTCCGCGAGTTGCGTATAGTTGATGACCGTGTCGTTGAGTTCGAAGGTGTACTTTCCGGTAGCGAAGAGCGGCCCGGCGCGCTTGCTGTAGTTGCCGTTCTCAGAAAAGCGATAGGTCACCGAGAGGCCAGACTCGCGCACCAGGAACGCCGTCGACTGGATGAGCGCCGGGTCAAATGCATCCGTGGGAATCTGCACAAACTGGGGTACGAGGAAAAACACTTCCTCCTGTCGCTCGAGGAAGCCCATCAGGATGTCATTGCCCTCGAAGCCCGACGTGAAGAGCCGGCAGGACCCATCGGAGCCGCCACACAGGCCGCGCTGGCGTTTCAGCCAGCTGTCGAAGCGGTAGCCGGTCGCCGGTTCGCCGCGGAAGGTTTCATCAAAAAACAGGTCCACGACATCGATTTCGCAAACCGCGCCAGTCTCGCAGTCGTAGCTACCAGACTCGGTGGTGACACGGCCACCTTCCGGCACCTCGATGCGGATCTTACAGCCACCCAGCAGAAGGGTGGACAAGGTGATGACTATCAGAATCGACTGCTTCATTATGGATACTCCCTCGGATTCGCTGTCAGGACAGCATTCGCAATTTGCACTCGCACGATAGGACCTGAGACAAGTGAAGTGACGAAAACCGGACGAAAGTTCACGAAATCAACACGAAATTCGCGGAAAAAGGCATTAAGGGCGGTATGTGAATGACTTCTGCAGTGGCCTCAGGAGCGCTTAGGCAATTTGAGCATTTTGCGATCGACGCAAGTCGGGGCGCGGTCCTGCGGGACGGCGAGACGATCACGCTGCGGCCGCAGTCGTTCCGCGTTCTGCAGTACCTGGTGGCCAACCCCGGCCGCCTGATTAGCAAAGAAGAGCTCTTCGACAGGATCTGGGGTGAAGCGGTGGTCACCGACGACAGCCTGGCGCAGTGTCTCGTGGACATCCGCCGGGCCCTTGGCGATGAGGGCCGGCACGCGGTCAGGACGCTGCCCCGTCGAGGGTACCTGTTCAATGCCCGGACCGTGGATACGCCGGCCGCCACACAGCCACCGGCGTCCGCAGCCTTGTCCGGCACGATCCGTGGAGCCTGGTTCACGGCGGCGATACTGGGATTGGGTACATTGCTACTGGCTTGGTGGCTGCTCCTGAGGCCCGAGTCCGATTCAGTAGAAAGACCCGCGGCGTCTCCCCCCGTCGTTGCGGTGCTGCCCTTCGCCGACTTCACGGCGGCGGGTGACAGGGACTATCTGGCCCTTGGCCTGCCGGAAGAAATCATCAACAGCCTGACCCGGGTGCATGGCCTGCGGGTTATTTCCCGCACCTCGTCATTCCTGCCGCAGCTGGGTCAGCAGATGACCGCAAGGGAGATCGGTGCTCAGCTGGGCGCCACGCACCTCCTCGAGGGCAGTATTCGCGAACACGACGGGCTCCTGCGGATCACGATACAGCTGATCGAAACGAACAGTGGGCACCATGTCTGGTCCGAGACGATCGACCGCAGGTACGGCGATATCCTGCGCGTACAGAGCCAGGTCGCCAGCGCTGTTGCGGGCCTGTTCCAGCTGACGGTGATGGAGCCGGCCGAATCTGACACGGTGATAGCCCCGGAAGATTACACCCTGTACCTGCGCGCCCTACACGTGCTGCGAAGCGGTGAGTTCGCCGAACTGGGCAGCGCGATCACGACACTGGAGGGCGTCGCGCGCAGGAGTCCGCGTTTTATCCCGGTGCGGGATCTTCTGACCCGGAGCTACCTGCTGCAGGTCTATCGGGGCGAATTGTCCGGGACCGACGTGGCGCAACGGGTTCGCACGCTGGCCGAGGAGATGCTTGCCATACCCTCCGGCAGCGCTGGCGCCCACGGGGCCCTGGCCGCACTGGCCCTTAAGGTAGAGAACGACCTGCCGGCAGCGGCGGAGCACGTGACCGAGGCCCTGACGCAGGAGCCGGGGAATCCCCGACACCTGGAACTTGCCGGCGAACTTGCCTACGCACTGGAAGGCTTTTCCTCGGCGGTGGCCCTGCACCAGGGAGCGCTCGATCTCGATCCCTTCTGCACCGCCTGCTACATAAACCAGGCACAGGCCTACATCGCCGCCGGTCAGCCGCGCCAGGCCGAGGCCGCCGTCCGGCAGGTTGTGGAACGTTCGCGCGGCGGCCACCTGACCCTCGGTCTGACCAAGATCATGCAGGGCGATTTCGCGGGGGCACAGCAGATTATCGATCAGACGGTGCCGGCAAAGGCGAGAAAGTTCCAGGAATTCTACCAGGCGTTGCTGTGTCACGCGCAGGGCGAGATCGCGTGCTTCCGTTCACTGCTCGAGCGTTTCGAGGCCGAGAACGGTGAATCCGAGGCGATGCGTATCGCGCAGCTTCACGCCGTTGGTGGTGACGCGGATGCGGCCTTCCGATGGCTGGCGCGCCTGCGCGAGCGCAACCAGATGCTGCTGCTGACCAACCTGCCGGACCCCCTGTTCGACAACCTGCGCGAAGACCCGCGCTGGCAGCACATGCTGGTGGAACTCGGTCGCGCGCCGCAGCAGCTTCGGCAGATAGCGTTTGATGCCGAGGCGTTGCTGGAGCTACGCTGAGAGCAAGAGATCGACGACGACTGGCAACAGGACCTGGAAACTCAACAGACAGCTTGAAGGACACCGCCAAAAAAGTGCGGAAGAATATTTCCGCTACCCACCAACGCGGTTGAAATTGCCTGGCCCCGGAAAGGGCCAGGCGAAGGACGTCACTCGATCTCTATACGCCTTTTCTGCGGTATTTTCTCCGCCACTTTCGGCGCCTTGAGCGTCAACACCCCATCCTTGAACATGGCCTTGATGTCCTCTTCCTGAACGTCACCGCCAAGATTGAAGCTCCGCATGAACTTGCCATAGCGACGCTCCTGGCGAATCACCGTACCGTCTTTCTCTTCCTTGTCTTCCTGCGAGCTCTCAGCCTCCAGCGTCAGGATGCCGTCATTCACGTGGACGTGAATGTTGTCCCGGTCGATACCCGGCAACTCGGCGGTTATTTCAAAGTGATCACTCGCTTCCCTGATATCCACTCTCGGGGCAAAGAACTCGCCCATCTCACGATCAGCGGAGCGCGGCCAGTTGTCACCAAAAAAGCGATCGATATCAAACATACTGCTACGCGGTATTAGAGACATACGACACCTCCTTTGCGTGTGATTGGTTGTGCCTCACCGCTACAGATAGTGTCGATTTCGGTGTTTTTCAAGGAGCGAGAACCAAATTTCGGCTGGCGCCCGACGGAGCAAGGCGGAGCCGCGGGTGGGCCGCTGAGCGCTGCAGGTTCATCAACGCTCTGCCCAACCCCCGTTTTCTGCCATGAAGGCGTCCATTTCCCTGACCAAAAAATCGATCCTATCCGGTGGATAACCGTGCTTCATCAGACCCTGGATGTATTCCTCCCTGGTGGGACGCTCCGGGTTGCCTGGCGTGGATAGCGGAGCACCACTGATCTGCGTATCCTGCCCCATCGCACTCACAGCCAGACGGGAGGCGAGTTGTTTGGCCTGTCCGCAGGCCAGTACTTTCGGTTTGCAAATCTTCAGGCACGTGCGCGGCTGGCTTCTGTCAATCTGGCATTCGCAGTTGCAGACCGGCATCTCAGTAACTTCCGTGAGGGGTAGCATGCCCACCGTATAGCCACTGCCTGAAGCATCCCTCGTCGTCGGGTCGATGCCAGAGAGCCCTTCGATATCGAAATTCCGTGCCGCTGGGAACACCTCGTAGAGGTCCGCCATCGCGCTGTCTTCTCCTCCCGACACCGGATACACCGTGACTCGCTTATCGCCCTCCCACGGCGCTGTTATCGCGAAGCGGCCGCGAATCTGGCGCTGAACCGGCAGCGCATGGTCGTCACCAAAGACTGAAAAATCGACGCTCGACAAATCGGTGAGTTGACCGGAGAAGCTGCCACGCAACAAGAATGGCGTGAACTCCTCTATCGTCACCGACCCTGTGTAGGGGAAAAGACGCCCACGACCGGGCACCAGATCCTCGGGCCCTCGTGCCTCGAATTCACCGTGCCCCTTTCCACCATTCACGCCAATCCGGGCTTCCGTGAAGGTGCCAGTGAACCCGTAGTCGATGGCCGGGATTAGGATATGCACATACGACCCTTCCGTTTCGGCGGCCTCGCCAAACGCGTTGCGTAATCCCTTGTCTGTTGCGAACGGGCCGTTGTCCGCCATGGCGATGAACTGCGACATCACCTGTGCCAGCCCGCCGCCGGTTCCGGTGGTCTGGAATCCATCGGCAAATGCGCCCGGCATCAGCGTGAGGTGGATGGCTGTCGTTGGCCCGCAGCCTGACTCGGCGAAGGCCTGGCCGACACAGCCGCGCACCTCGTAGTTGTGGGAAACGCCGACACTGTTTGCGCTTCTGTTACTCAGGGAATCCAGCCCGGCAGCGAACTCCTTCGCGGCCTGCTCCCGCGTGCCGTCGCGCACGGGAGGCATCGACGCTGCAGGCGCGGTCGTGGCGTCCTGCGTCGCAGAAACCGCCTGCCGAGGCTGCGTCATGTTGCTCTCCCAGTAGTCAGATGATGCATTGAGCGAAAGCAGCACCTTCCGTGTTGTGGTGGGATCAGCGGCGACGTTGGAAATGACAAACACGGCCGGTTCACCGGCCGGCACCTGAAAGCGCCAGTGACCGAGGTAACCACCACCCGGTAGCGGTGCCACGAGCACGGGGCTGCCGACTTTGGCACCGCCCAGGGTGCCTATGCGTAATGCCGCCAAGGCGTCCGCATCACCCGAGCGAATCTGCAGCGAGAGCCCGGCCTGACCTTCGCCCCAAACGTTTACGGCGAAGCAGCTTGCCGCATTAGCATCGACAACCAATTCCACATTGGCCGAAACCGACGTCGCAGTGAGATTCGCGGTACGTTCACACCCGTTGAACACAAAGTTACGCCAGTTGATCTCGGCAACTTCTGCGCTGTGCTCGGGCTCCTTGGTGAGGCGCGTGGGCACATAGGCCGCGAAGGTGGACACAAAATTCGCATATACACGATCGAGGCCATAACCCAGGGTATTCCGAAGGCCCTGATCGGTCCACAGCAGGTCCGCATGCAGCGAAGCACTCGATGGGTACGGGTGTCGGAACATGTCAACGAGATAGCGGTAGTCGGGTTCGATGGGCTGGACTCCCGCCCGGCCATTCTTCTTCGACGCGGCGAAGACCTCCCCCACGTAGCGCCAGAACGAGGCTGTCAGGTAATCGGCTTTCGGCACCCCGGTGGCCGGGATGTCCTGAAGCGGCGTGTAGTAGGGACGAGCCCCCAACCGGTATCCGTCCTGACTCCCTGCATAGGGGTCCTTGCGCAGGATTTTCTGGAGCATATACATGCCCATGGCCTGCGCCTGCCCTTCGATAATCCAGTCGTTCTGGATGACATCTTCGCTCGGCTGATAGGCGCGCTGCACGAGATGGAACAGCTCATGGGCGAGGTGCTCGTAGGTTCGATCCAGAGGAATACCGTCCTTCTGAAACGGTCGCGAAGTATCGATCTGCATTTCTGTGGTGGAGGCCGATTTGCGGCGTACGCGAAACGGTGAGGTGCCATGATCGTCGTAATCGAAAAAATGGACCTTGTAGGCCTCCCCACCCGAGACACCCTCCACGCGCTCGAGCTCCGGCGCGCGAAAACCCATTGCCTCATAGCGCTCAGCGACTTCAGTAAGAAACACCTCCATGTCCGTCAGCGCCGTCTGCTCATCATCGGTCAGTTGCTGATGCGACTGCAGGCTGTCAGGCAGCATGCCGTAGGGATCTGACTGGACGATCAGGAACTCCTTCGTCGGCCAGCCGTCGGACTGCGCACGGGCCGGAGGCACCATGGCAACGCAGAGCATCAGACCGAGACTGAAACACAGCAACCCGTTGAAATGCATCATTCCTCCCCCCGGTAGCGCATTCGACATATCTACGCTGAGAACGGCAGCTCTCTACGCAGAGCCGACACACGTCAGCAAGCGCCTGAAGGCGCGAACGCACACAAAGTATAGACTGCGTTCTGGGCGCTCGCCGCGGGCAATGCACCATGACTTGCGATATGGTGTAAGCTTCCACCACTTCCCGCGTGATCAGATGAAAGGCAACCCGTATGCGACTACCTAAACCCGCCGCGCTGACTCTGGCGTTTCTGCTGGCTCCCGTTTTCACCGCTGCAACACTCGCCCAGGGCGAGGCGGTCGAGGACTACCCGAATGATCCCTCCGAGGCGCCTCCAATCGGTTCACAGGAATACGAAGCCAACAACCCCCACCTCAGTGTCGAAGACGTAACTGGCGGTCCGGCTTCCATGCAGGATAGCGAATTCGTGAACGCTCCGGCCGGGGCGCCGGCATCCGAACTGGGGCTCGGCGAAGGCGCCGCCGCACCGTCGAACTGAACCGGTTCGACTCCGTCGGTTTGCCGCGTTGGAGATGGCACCGGCGCTAGCAGATCCGCGGCAACTGCTCACCACTGAGCATGTCCAGCATCTGGCTTCCCCCCAACTGACTGCTGGCGATGACGCCGCGACCTTCAGAGACGACGCCAATCCTCCGGGCGCCGGCACCCAGGCTCTCCAGGATATCCTCTTCACGCCGCGGCTCGGCAAACACCACCATCCGACCCTCATTGGCCATATACAGAGGGTCCATACCGAACAATTCGCAGACCGAAGCCACTTTCTTGCTGACAGGCACCCGGTCGCGCTCGATAGTGATCTGCAGGGATGCCGTTTCACTGAGCTCGGCCAGGACCGTCGCCAGGCCACCGCGCGTGAGATCGCGGATACAGTGAACAGACTCAGCCAAAGGCGATAAACGAGAGACGGCAGGCCACAGATGGGCACAGTCACTTTCTATTGGCGTCTGAATCTGCAAATCCTCTCTTTGGGCGAGGATGCAGGCACCGTGCCGGCCCAGGTCTCCAGAGACAATCACCACGTCGCCGGGCTGAATAAGCCGGGGATGACAGAAAAGCCGACGTACACCGACGCCGGACACGTTCAGGAACACCCCGTCACCGTGGCCGCGCTCCACCACTTTCGTATCGCCGGTGACGATTCTGGCGCCGACCTCAGCGGCAGCCAGGGCCATGGACTGAGCCAGCGCGAATAATGACTCGGTGGGAAAACCCTCTTCGATAATCCAGCCACAGCTCAGATACGCAGGCTCGGCGCCACACACGGCGAGATCGTTGCAGGTGCCGATCACCGAAAGCTTGCCAATATCCCCACCCGGAAATACCAGCGGGCTGACAACGTAGGAATCCGTGGTGAATACCAGGCGACTGTCGGGCGGGTCCTGAAAGACGAGATCAGCGCCATCCTGATCCGCCTGCACATCGGTCATGGCAGCAGAGAAAATATCCCGTATCAGTTGCTGGGTGAAACGACCACCAGCACCATGAGCAAGCGTCACGACGGGATATCTGGAGAAGGGGAAACGACACTCAGGCACGGTGTGCGCCTGCGTTTCGGCGGTAGCGATAGTACGCAGCGCAAGCGCCCTCACCGGACACCATCGTAGCGCCCAGTGGCGAATCGGGGGTGCACTCCCTGCCGAAACGTGGACACTCATAAGGGCGGATGCGTCCAGTGAGGACATCTCCGGCGAGGCACTCACCTGCCTCCCTGGACGGCACAGCAGGCAAGGCGAACTTTTCCCTCGCATCGAAGTTGGCGTAATGACCCTGCAACTGGAGCCCGGAGGCCTCAAGCCTGCCCAAACCCCGCCAGGACTGTCCGGTCTCGCGAAAGACCTGCTTCATCAGGTGCTGTGCCTCGCGGTTCCCATCCCGGTCCACACCGCGGGCATATTGATTTTCTACCCGGGCTTCACCACGCTCGAGTTGCGCCAGCGCAGCCTCAATACCGAGCAGAACATCCAGTGGTTCGAAGCCCGTCACAACCACTGGCACGCCCAGACGACGTGCAACCGCCTCGTACTCCCGATAGCCCATCACCGCACACACATGTCCCGCAGCAAGAAAGGCCTGTACCCGGTTACCGGGCGAGCCGGCTATTGCTTCAATAGCCGGTGGCACCCGAACCTGACTGACCAACAGGGAAAAGTTGTCGACGCTGGATGCCCTGGCTTGCACAACACTGAGCGCATTTACGGGTGCCGTGGTTTCAAAGCCAACCGCAAAGAAAACGACCTCGCGCCCGGGATTCTCACGCGCCAACTGCACCGCGTCCAGGGGGGAGTAAACCGTGCGGACGTCGCCACCCATGGCCTTGCAGGCCAGTAAATCCGTATCGCTGCCGGGCACGCGCAACATGTCGGCAAAGGTGGCGAAAATCACGTCTTGCCTTCGAGCCAACTCGAGCGCCTCATCAATGCAGGCGACTGGCGTGACGCAGACGGGACATCCGGGACCGTGAATCAGCTCTACTGAATCAGGCAGCAATTGATCGATGCCATGCCGGATAATGGCGTGAGTCTGACCACCGCAGACCTCCATCAGGACCCACGGCCGAGTTACCAGGCCAGCGATTCGGGCAACGATCGCCTCGGCCAGCACAGGGTCCCGAAACTCCTCAAGAAAGCGCATGACCGCGCTCCATTGAGGCCAGCTCATGCAGCAGGGACAAGGCGCGCTGCGCCTCCTCCTGATCCAGTACCCGGATCGCGCAACCCACGTGCACAATGACGTAATCGTCTGTTGCGGCCTCTGGCGTCAGGCACAGGTTAACGACACGCTCAACATCGCCGAAGCGAACCAGGGCCTGTCGCTCAAGGCCGTCGCCGCTGATGCGAATGACTCTTCCGGGTATCGCTAGGCACATTGCTGGGCAACTCCGATCTGTTTTGCCCCCATGGCGAGGGCCACACACTGCCCGGCGGCAATACTTCCATCGTTGGGCGGGAGTCGCCCAGGCAGCAACAGCTTCAATCCAAGTTCCCTGGCGCCGGCAACCATCAGCTCTACCAGCAGGCGATTCTGGAACACTCCGCCGGACAGCAGCACGCTATCCCCACGCCCCAGACGGCACTGGCGCAGCGCCGCTCTGGCCAATGCCTGATGAAAGCCCAGGGCACGGGCCGAAAGACTGACGCTACGGTCAGCAACCAGCGGCAGCAGCGGACGCCAATCCAGATCAGCGCCAACCCAGCTGAAGTCCATGTGTAACGCCTGGCTTGCCCGGTGACCGAGCGCCTCCCACTCCATGGCGACCTGCGCCTCGAACAGGTTCTCCTCCCGGAGTCCGGCCAGTGCGGCGAGACCCTCGATTAATCGGCCCATGCTGGAGCAGGCAATCGACCTGCCGGGATACGTCTCGCCGCTCAGGACTCTGGCGATCCTGCCGGGAAACCGGGCGATGTCGTGTCCCGCTGGCAACTGAAACGGTCGAATGCTTCCAAGACGTTGCCACTCCATTCCCGCGTCAAACTGCAGGCACTCTCCCCCCCAGACAGTGCCGTCGGGACCCAGGCCAACACCATCCCAGGTGAGCGCCTGAAAAGGGGGTTCCGGCTGATGCTCCAGCCAGACAGCCATGGCGTGGGCTACGTGGTGCGGAACCGTGAGCGCGTGATCATCCGCCTCCACGCTGGAACCATAATCAGGGTGCAGATCAGTGACTTCAGTCCCTGCATCAATCTGGAAAAAGGCGGGCATTGTGGACTTCTGCTGGAGATAACGCTGCCTGTTGCCAGCTCCCTGAAGATCGCCGATGTACGGGCCAACGATCAACGTATGCCTCTCCTGCATGGCGAGGTTAACCTTCAAATGCGCGCCACAACCCAGCGATGAGTGGGCTACCGGAACAGTGTGTATCTGGGGCGCAAAGCCTCGCCCAAGTCGAAGACTGACCGGCTGGCCAGCCATCACCCGCAGTACGGCATCATCCAGGCCCTGTACCAGATCCAGATCGTGTAACAGGAACGCATCGGCAATGCCCGCCAGCGCAGACAGTGCGGTGTCATTTTCGTGAATCAGCGGCGCACCGGAAAGATTGGCACTCGTAGCGACCAGCGGGCGCTGCAGCATTCGCAGGATGGAGAGCTGAATCCCGCTGCTGGGCAACATGACGCCCAGTGTACCCAAACCAGGCGCCAATGATTCGTGTATCCCGCCACACGCCTTGAGCAACACGATAGGTGCTGCAGATCCCTTAAGTGCAGCGCGCTCTGCAGCCTCGGTATGGGCGTTTTCAAGCACCCATTCAAACGTCGGGGCCAGCACTGCGAGTGGTTTACTGCGTCGCTTGCGCTCCCGCAGGCGCGCAACAGCCGCCGGATTCTGCGCATCCACCAGCAAGTGGAATCCGGCACCACCTTTGACGGCAACCACACCACCGCGCTCCAGCACAGCACAGGCCTGGCGCACTGCCGCCTCGCCCTGCAGACCGTCAGCAGTGAACAACACCGGGCCACAGTCCGGACAGGAAATACCCACCGCGTGGAAGCGACGGTCCAGAGGCGACTCGTACTCCTGTCGACACGCTGCGCAGAGGGAAAACCGGCTCCAGCTGGTATTGATCCGATCCCAGGGGAGCCGCCTACAAATGGAAAAGCGCGGCCCACAGGACGTGCAGCTGATAAACGGATAGTGGTAACGCCGATCGCTCTGATCGTGAAACTCGCGACGACAGTCCTCGCAGATTGCCTGATCCGCAAGCAGCGTGCCGGCGATACCGGCGTCAGACTGACTCGGAGCAATCACAAAGTCGCTGTGCGCTGTTGCGGCGGCCACATTCACCGAAAACTCATGCCGCTGTCCGGGCGCATTCCGGCGAAGCTCAGTCAAAAACTGGTCCAGCACCGCCATCTGGCCCTGTACTGTAATGCTCACCCCTGAGGAACGATTGCGTATTTCACCCTGCAGGCCCAAGCGCTGCGCCAGCCGGTATACATACGGACGAAAACCCACCCCCTGGACCAGGCCGGTAACCTGAATATGGCGGCAATCAGGCTTCGGCAATGTCGATACTCCTCAAGAGAATAGCCTGGGCCTGAGGATGGTTGATATCTGACGATGTTTCGACTGTGAGCTCGGCACCCTCCGCCAGGCTGCCGACAGTTTCGTTGCGGAAATGCTCGGCAAAATGTTCCGGCGAAATATGACTCAGGGCACCCAGCCAGACCGTTACCCGTGTCACCGACGTCGCCGCTTCACGACTGGCCAACTCGTTGATTTTCTGGAGCAAATTCCTGATCAATCCAGCCTCATGCATGGCCATACCGTCCGCTGAGTTCTGCGACAACACGGTCCGCGGCTGCCGTCACGTCAGCGGAAAGGCCCTGCCCCTGGCCAAAGCACGCGCCGGCAATCGCAATCACGGTGAAACGGTCAGGCAGGGAACCGAGTGATCGAGCCAACGCGATAGCCTCGGCCACGCCCATGGCGTGTGTGCTGGCGCGCAGCCCGACGTCAGCAAGCGCCGGGTCATTTGCGTCCAACCAGATCACGCTGCCCGGGCATAACCCCGCGCCAACCGCATCCACGGCATCGATGAGCAGCAATTCATCACAGCCCTCGAACGCGGCAATAAGTCCACTGACCTCGCCGTCTGATGCCACCAAATCCACCCCGGGAAGGGTCTCTGACAATCTGGTGAAGACGTACGGCCCGACACCGTCATCGCCGCGGTAGGCGTTGCCCACAGTCACAATTCTGCCGCCTCTAGCCATGACGTAACTGTAGCCTAAGGAAGTGGGTCGCACAGGAAATACAGGGATCGTAGTTTCGAATCGCCTGCTCACAGCGCATCGTCAGCTCACGCTCACTGAGGCGAAGATTTGAGGCCACCAGGTCGCGCAGGTCCTCCTCGATCGTCAGTTGGTTCTGTGAAGTGGGCGGCACAATATTGGCCAGGGTGATAAGCCCGTCCTCACCGACTTCATAGCGGTGGAAAAGCAGTCCACGCGGCGCCTCTGTGGCCGCCACCCCCACGCCGCCACCCGCAGGAACCACCTCTGCCGCCCGTGCTGGAACGAAAAAGTTGTCTATCAGCCCAATGGCTTCATCAAATGCCTGGAACACTTCCAGCGCGCGCACCACGATGCTCTCAAAGGGATTATCAACCGTGCGATCAAAACCGACCTCGCATGCGAGCTTCCGCGTCGCGCTCGAAAGACGGTCGCGATTCAGGTTGTATCGAGCCATGGGGCCGACGAAGTAAGGCGTATTGTCGGGCTTGCGCACTGAGTGCAGTGCATTGCTGTGGGGCACCTGATGCTCTGCGAAATGGTTTGGGTACTGTGCCATCTCAACATCAAGCCCGCGGCTGGACACAATGCGCCCCTCGCTGAAGGGATAGTCGCTATCGTGGCGCAGTGCGACGAACTCATAGTCGCGATGCATATCCGGAATATCGAGGCCGGCTGCCCAGAACACCGTCTCTGCGGCCGCGTCGCGTGCCCACTTCAGTTCATCAAGCAGCGCGGTAAATGTCGCGACGGCGGGAATCTTGTAAAACCCGCCCACACGGACATTGATGGGATGAATTTCCCGACCACCCAGCAACTTGACGATATCGTTACCCGCCTTTTTCATGCGCAGGCCGCGTTTCACCACGTCCGGATGCTCCCGGGCCAGCGTGATTGCATCGTCGAAGCCGAGGAAATCCGGTGCGTGAAGCATATAGATATGCAACACGTGACTTTCAATCCATTCACCGCAGTACAGCAGCCGGCGTAATCGACGAATGCCCTCGTCGGGTCGGATACCGAGCATCGCCTCCAACGCATGCACGGCGGTCATCATGTAGGCCACGGGGCATATTCCGCAAATGCGCGCGGTGATGTCCGGCGCTTCCGTCAGTGCCCGGCCCTGCAAGAATGCCTCGAAGAAGCGTGGCGGTTCAAAAATCTTTAACTGGACGTCCCTGAGCTCACCGTCGACCACATCCACCATCAGGGCGCCCTCGCCCTCCACCCGGGCGAGATAATCCACATCGATACGCCGGGTCTTCAACCCGGCCCTGATCGGAATGTCTTTACCCGTCATGGCCACCGCTCCCTTTTTTGCTACCGGAGACATCGTCCTTGTCGCACTGCAGGGCGATGATCTGCAGCGGTTCAGCTGCAGGGTTGTAGGCTCGTAGGCTGCGTCTGGCCTGGCTCAGGGTCATACCATGGTGCGCTCGCAAGTGGTCAATCAGCGGACCCACCTGAGCCTGCTCTTTCACCCCGAAGCAACCATAACAACCGCGGCTATAGGCAGGGCACAAGGCACCGCAGCCAGCCTGGGTAATCGGGCCCAGACAGTGCTGGCCCTGGGCGACGAGTACGCAGACATTGCCCCGCGCCTTGCACTCCATACAAACGCTTTCGCGGGCGATCTGGGGGCGGCGCCCGCTGGCAAAAGCCAGCACCACTTCCAGCAATTGATACTTGTCGACGGGGCAGCCATGCAGTTCGTAATCGACGGCGACATAGTCAGCGATCGGCGTAGAGGTCTCCAGCGTTGAAAGGTACTCCGGATGGGGATAAACCGTCCGGGCATAGTCACTGACGTCGGCGAAGTTGCGCATAGCCTGCAGGCCACCCGCGGTGGCACAGGCACCGATAGAGACCAGGAAGCCACTCTGCTCGCGAATCTCCGTGAGACGTTCACGATCGTGCGCGGTAGTGATTGAACCTTCGACCAGTGCGATGTCGTAGGGACCAGTGAGCATCCGCCTGGATGCCTCAGGAAAATGCACGATATCGAGCCGCTCAGCAATGCTCAGCAATTCATCCTCGCAATCAAGCAGGCTCAACTGGCAGCCATCGCAGGAGGCAAACTTGAAGACGGCCAGTCGCGGCCGATCAGACCTGGCCATCAGAATTCCTGCGTCATGAGGTAGGGCTCCACATCAGGATAGGCAAACACCGGCCCGTCTTTGCAGAGAAAATACGGGCCGAGCTGACAGTGACCGCAGAAGCCGGTGCCACACTGCATGTGCCGTTCCAGGGAGACATGAATCGCGTCGCTGGCGACGCCGATCTCCCGCAACCGCCTCGCGCAGAAGCGCAGCATGATTTCCGGCCCGCAGACCATCGCCACTGTTTGCTGGGGGTTTATGGCAGCCCTCTGCACCAGATCCGTGATAACACCGACATCGCCGCGCCATGCAGCGGAGGCCACGTCAACGGTTGCCAGCAACTGCAGGCCGGCATCTGATTTCCAGCGCAACAGCTGTTCAGAATACAGAAGCTCCTCCGGGGAACGGGCACCCAGCAGCAGAGTAACCCGTTGGTAGCGCTCCGGCGCAGCCAGCGCCTGGAACAGCACCGGTCGCAGCGGCGCCAGTCCGATCCCACCCGCCATGAGCAGCAGCTCCCGACCTTCGGCAGCGGCCAGAGGCCAACCTCGACCAAAAGGACCACGCAAACCGACACGGGCAAACGGCCTGAGAGTGTGCAGCGCCCGCGTGACGTTACCCACTGCCCTGACTGTGTGTGTCAGGTGATTCCTGTCAGCCGGGTCACCGCTGATAGAGATCGCCGACTCCCCCATGCCGGGTAAATAGAGCATATTGAACTGACCGGCACGAAAGCTCCCGTACCCTTCCGGCGGTGCGACCTGAAACGTAAACACAAGCTCGCTTTCCTGCTGCCAGGATTGCATCTCGACAAGGTGCGGCAGCAGCGGGTCCTTCATGAGCGGCTCGCTCTACCGTACAGATCCAATACCTGCAGGCGCGTGGCCTCTACCCGCTGACTCATGATGTAGGAAAAACGCTGCATCAGGGCATAACCCATCACAGGATCAGAGTCACACTTGGCGCGCAGACATTTACCGTCGAGTCGAATGGCATGCACATCCTGCATCGCTCTTGCCTCAACCGACCAGCGAAACGGCGGAAACAGCCAGGACCAGCCCAGAATATCGCCGGCATCGAGCGTTTGTATGAGCAGAGCGCCCGTTCCGACGTGTGTAGCTGCAACGCGACCCGCCCTCGCTCAATGACATAGAACTCATTGGCTGCACTGCCTTCGCTGGCTAGCGTCATACCTGACCGGAACATTACACGTTCGCCACAACCAGCGATCAACCGCATGCAGTCCTCACTCAGTCCCGTGAAGAACGGATGGGCCCGCAACTCGTCGGCTAGCGTTCTCATACTGACCGCCTGATTTCGGCAACTTCCTCCGTCAAATCAATGCCAACCGGACACCAACTGACGCAGCGCCCGCATCCCGTGCAGCCGGACACGCCGAATTGTTGCTCCCAGCCTGCCAGCTTGTGCGTCAACCACTGGCGATAGCGCGACTTCACACTCGGGCGCACCACACCACCGGAAAGATAAGAGTGATCGGCAGTAAAGCAGGATTCCCAGCGGCGCATGTGCGTCACCTCGAGACTGACAGGGTTTACCTGCTCCCGGGTTGAGCTACAAAAACAGGTCGGGCAGACCTGGGTGCAGTTGCCGCAGGCCAGACAGCGCTCGGCGACCGCATCCCAGTGCGGATGATCAAGGGCGGCGTACAGTGCCTCGGCAATGCCCTCGGTGGCAAACTCGCGCTGCATCTGCAGTCGGGTCGCGGCCAGTGCTTCATCCCGAGCGTCGATTTCCCCCGGTGCCGCCGCAGGGCCACCGACAGCCGAGATCATCGATTGCCCAGCTTCGGTTTGAGCCTCCACCAGGTAATAGGGATCCTCCGGCCGCAGCTCAGTCAGTATCAGGTCGGCGCCGACACCCACTGCCGGGCCATCGCCGGTAGATGCGCAAAAACAGTTACCCGAAGCCTGAGAGCAGTTGACCGCAATCAGCAGCAGGTTTTCACGGCGCGAGGCGTAGCCAGGGTCAGTAAAGTCACCCATGAATACCTGGTCCTGAATCGAAATCGCGGCCAGCTCGCAGGCTCGGACACCGAGAAAAGCCATTCTTTCGGGCTGCTCACGGCAGCTGATGAACTCCCCGTCCTGTACGCGAAATATCGCTTCCTCTGGCGGGAACAGGAATTGTTTCCAGGTCGACGGGCCCAGGTTGTAACCGAAGCGACTCTGATCTTCTCTCGCAGTCAGACGATAATGCCCGGGGGCCTGCTCGTCACCGTATCCGATGGGCAGCGTTTCAATCTCATCGTAGAGTATGGCCGCATCGCCCACCCGGGGGCCGAGCACGCGAACACCCTCGGTACGCAAGCCGTTGATCAGCGCCTGTACATCCCTTGGAGTCCAGCGTTGCATAAGCATGGCCTTCCAGTATCGGGTCAACACGCCTGCGCTGCGACTTGCTGCGCAGCTGAACCCGTATTCTTATCGCCCCGTCTATTCTGTAGAAGAATTTGTGTGGACGACACCCCGAACGGCAAAAATACGGGTGAAGCCGGCGGAATCCCACCGAACCTTGAGGCAGGTCAATAATCCTGCCCCGTGTTGCGAACACACTGAAATCAGGACGTGGGAGGCAATGTCATGAGTAACTTCAGTTACGTTCGACTCTTCTCTGAACTCGGCATCGGCGATGTGCCATTGGTGGGTGGCAAGAATGCCTCGTTGGGCGAGATGTACCGCACACTGTCCGGCCAGGCAATACAGGTGCCGGATGGCTTTGCTACTCTGGCTGCAGCCTACTACGCATTCCTTGATCACAACGACCTTCGCGGCAGGATCACCGAGGCACTCGCGCAGCTGGATATCGCGGATGTCCGCGCGCTGGCCACCGTCGGTGCCAACATCCGCGGCTGGATTGTCGATGGTGAGATGCCTCCTGAAGTCGCCGCAGAGATCAACGCCGCCTACGGCACCCTCAGGCAGAAAAACGGCGGCAAGGACCCCGAGGTCGCCGTGCGATCATCGGCGACTGCCGAGGACTTGCCGGATGCCTCATTCGCAGGGCAACAGGAAACCTACCTCAACATACAGGGCGAAGAGCACCTGCAACGCAGCTGCAAACGGGTGCTCGCATCACTGTTCACAGACCGCGCCATCGCCTACCGCGTGCACAAGGGCTTCGACCATATGGCAGTGGCGCTCTCCATCGGCGTGCAGAACATGGTGCGTTCCGACCTTGCCTCATCCGGCGTCATGTTCAGCATCGATACGGAGAGTGGCTTTACCGACGTGGTCATGGTCACCGCCGCCTACGGCCTGGGCGAGAACGTGGTTCAGGGCGCGGTTACGCCAGACGAATTTCTGGTCTACAAGAACACTCTGGCGGAGGGTTTTCGGCCCATCCTTCGCAGGCAGCTGGGTTCGAAGGCCCTGAAGATGGTGTACAGCAAAGACGGCATTACCGGAGCGGCTACCCGCAACGTCGAGGTGCGTCGTGAGGACCGCGAGCGCTTTGCGATCACCGACGACGAAGTGCTGCAGCTGGCCCGGCTGGCAATCAGCATCGAGCGCCACTACGGGCGGCCCATGGACATTGAGTGGGCCAAAGATGGCCGGAGTGGCGAACTGTTCATTGTTCAGGCTCGCCCGGAGACTGTGCACTCAAACCTGGACGCCAGCAAACAGCAGAGCTACCGACTTACGGAAACGGGCAAGGTCCTGCTCACCGGCAAAAGCGTGGGCGCGCGCATTGGCAGCGGCACGGTGAAAACGATACTCGATGCCTCGCACATAGCCGATATCGAAGACGGCGATGTACTGGTTACTGACATGACCGACCCTGACTGGGAGCCCATCATGAAACGTGCCAGCGCGATTGTCACCAATCGCGGCGGACGCGTCTGCCACGCGGCTATCATTGCCCGCGAACTGGGCATTCCGGCCATCGTCGGGACTGTCGATGCAACGGCCAGACTGAGCGACGGGCGGGCGGTAACGGTGTGCTGTGCCGAGGGCGAAACCGGAAAGGTCTATGACGGACGGCTATCCTTCGAGACTGTGGAGTTCAATCTTGAGGCGGGAATACGCCCACGTACAAAAATCATGATGATCGTGGGCAATCCCGGACGTGCCCTCGAGTTCAGTCGGCTGCCGAATGACGGCGTCGGTCTGGTCCGAATCGAGTTCATCATCAACGATCACATCGGCGTGCATCCCCGGGCCCTGCTGGATATCGACAAGCTTGAGCCGTCGCTAGTGTCAAAGATACGCGAGCGTATCGCAGGCTATGGCAATCCGCGGGAGTTCTATGTCAGTCGCCTCGCCGAAGGGATTGGCACCATCGCTGCAGCCTTTTATCCGAAGCCCGTGATCGTGCGCATGAGTGACTTCAAGTCCAACGAATATGCGCAGTTGCTTGGCGGTGCGGACTATGAACCAGAGGAGGACAACCCGATGCTGGGCTTCAGGGGGGCATCCCGCTACCACTCGCCACGTTTCGCGGACTGCTTCGCCATGGAGTGCGATGCGGTAAAGCGAGTCCGCGATATCATGGGGCTTGCCAACCTCGAGTTGATGATTCCCTTCGTCCGCAGCGTGGAAGAGGAAATCAACGTCATGGAACTGATGGCCGAACAGGGTCTAAACCGGGGAGAAAATGTCCTGCGCATTCATCTCATGTGCGAGATTCCGGCCAATGCATTACTGGCTGAGCGCTTTCTGGAGCATTGCGATGGTTTTTCCATTGGCTCCAATGACCTGACACAACTGGCGCTTGGGGTGGACCGGGATTCAGAACTCCTGGCCGAGTTCGATGAGCGCAACGAAGCCGTTGCGACACTGATGGGGATGGCCATTCGGGCCTGCAAGAAGACGGGGAAGTACATCGGTATCTGTGGGCAGGCGCCGTCTGATTTCCCCGAGATCACTCGCTGGCTCGTGGAACAGGACATTGAATCCATCGCGCTGAATCCAGACAGTATTCTGAAAATGACGCAGCTGGTTCTGGATGTGGAATCAGGGTTGGCCCGCATGACACCACAACCCAATGACTCCGGAACGAAGCAATCATGACGGCTCTCACCCTGGCGATCAGCGGGAGTGGCGGCGCCGGCGCAATCTCGACCGGTGAACTGGTCCTGCGGCTGTATGCGGAGGTCGGCGGCCACGGCATGCTGAAAAAGACCTTCAGCCCACAGATCCGCGGGGGCGAATCGGCCGCCATCCTGCGCCTGGGCGACGCGCCAGTATCGACGATACCGGCTGACATCGACCTGCTGATTGCACTGGACTGGCAGAACTTTGCACGCTTTGCCGATGAGTTGCCGATCAGCGCCAGCACCCTGGTCCTGCATACCGGCACCGACGTCCCTCCCCCCGGCGTCAACCTCGATAATCTCCTGACCGTTGACGCCGCCGGGATTGCTGCCGCCGCGGACTCGGGGTGGCAGAACATGGTATTTTTCGGGATGCTCGCCAGCGGCCTGGGTTGCACAGGCACCGCGGCGGAGGCGCTACTGCGCGCACGCCTCGAAAAACATGACGATGCAGTCCTGGTTGCAGCCTGCCGGGCACTGCGGGCAGGGTTTGCCCAGGCACTGCCAGATCCGTTACGGGAACTCCTCGCCAGGTTCCCGGTGCCCGCGGCGACTGCCCCCGGGCACCCCCAACGCTGGCTGGCCAGCGGCAACCAGATGGCGGCGCTGGGCGCGCTTGAGGCCGGGGTACGCTTTGTCGCGGCCTACCCCATCACACCCGCCTCCGACTTGCTGGAGTGGCTGGCCCACCATATCGAGCACTACGGGGGCCACCTGGTACAGGCCGAAGATGAACTCGCGGCCATCAACATGGTGATTGGCGCAGGGTTTGGTGGCGTGCCGGCCATGACCGCCACCTCTGGCCCGGGAATGGCGCTGATGAGCGAGGCCATGGGACTCGCGGTAGCCAGTGAGACCGCGGCAGTGGTGGTCGATGTCATGCGCGGCGGCCCCTCCACGGGTATTCCTACCAAGAGCGAACAGAGCGATCTCAACCTGGCGCTCTACGGCATGCACGGTGACGCCCCGCATATTGTGCTGGCCGCGCAGTCGATCGCCGACTGCCACTTCACGGCCGCGTGGGCGGTGCACCTGGCAACCCGGCTGCAAACGCTGGTAATCGTGCTCAGCGACCAGACCCTTGGCCAGTCCATTCAGGTGTTTGATGCGCCCGGGAGCGACTGTCCACGGGCCGCTTTCGACAGCTCGCAAGAGGCAGAACCCTACTTGCGCTATCGCGACACGAACTCGGGTGTGTCGCCGCTGGCTCTGCCCGGTGAGCCGGGCCACATGTATACCGCCGACGGCCTCGAACACGGCGAGAATGCCATCCCGTCACCGCGCGCCCGGGACCACCGCATGCAGCTGGATAAACGCTGGCGCAAGCTCGCCGACTGGGACTTCGGTGGGCACTGGGCCGAGCTCGTCGGCCAGGTGGACCAGCACCCCGTGATTATTTGTATGGGGTCGGTCACCGCCACCGCGCTGGAGGCACAGGCGGCCATGGCAGCCGCTGGGCGCGAGGTCGCAGTGCTCAGTCTGCGCCTGCTGGCGCCGCTGCCCACGAAACAGCTGGCAACCCTGCTTGCGTCCGCCACCCGACTTCTGGTGGTAGAGCACAACCATGGGGCGCAGCTTTGGCACTACCTGCGCTCCCTGCTGCCGCAACTCGTCTTCGAGAGCCTGGCGCTGCCCGGGCCTGCAGCGATCCAACCCCGGGACATCGACACAGCACTGGAGGCGGCCAATGCCACTTAAAGCGAGAGACTACAACTCCGGGATCAAGCCTATCTGGTGCCCGGGTTGTGGCCACTACAGTGTACTCAACGCGATCACCAAGGCCATGGCTGCACGCGAGGTTGCCAGCCACAATACGGCGATCGTCTCCGGCATCGGCTGCTCCTCGCGCCTGCCCGCCTACGTCAGCAGCTACGGCTTCCACGGTGTGCACGGGCGGGCACTCCCACTGGCCACCGGCCTGAAAGTGGCGCGCCCCGATCTCGAGGTCGTCGCAGTGGGCGGCGATGGCGACGGCTTTTCAATTGGCGGCAACCACTTCCTCCACGCCTGCCGCCGCAACGTGAATATCGTCTACATTGCAATGGACAACGAGGTCTACGGCATGACCAAGGGGCAGGCATCTCCCACCAGCCCGGAAACCTGGCTGGATGGCAAACTGACCCCTTATGGCACCGAGGTGCGCGCCTTCCAGCCCTGCGCCATCGCCCTGGCCAGTGGTGCCGGCTTTATCGCCCGTGGCTACAGCGGGGATCCCAACGGCCTGGCACAGCTCATCTTTGAGGCCATGGCCTTTCCCGGCTTTGCCTTCATTCACGTGCTCAGCCAGTGTGTGACCTTTGTGCCAGAGCAAACGGCCTGGAAACAGCGCGTGCACCCTGTGGAAGGCACGCCTGCAACCGCCGCGGAGGCTGCAGCGCTGATTCACGCGGACGACGGTTTCGGCAAAGGTATCCTGTACCGCAATCCGCGGCCGGTATGGCCGCGGTTGCATCCACAGGCCGGTGGGGGGGAAGATCCACGAGCGGGGTTTGCACTGTGAAAAATGACCTGAACACGGATTTGCCACTGTTCCTCGCCCACAGTCTGGAACTGGAACAGGAGTCTGCCCAGCGTTTGCGCGAATTTGCCGACACGATGCGTCACCACCGGCAACAGGCCCTGGCAGCGCTGTTCGACGAGTTGGCGACCTACAGCGACCTGCACGCGCAGGAGGTCGCCGCCATCTGTGCCAGCCACGAGCTGCCGCACCTCAAACCCTGGGAGTTCACCTGGCCCGACGAGGAGCCGCCGGAGACCGGCGCGTATGCAAGCCTGCGCTACGAAATGCAGCCGGAGACGGCACTGGGCCTGATGATCAGGCAGGAAACCGCAGCGGCGGATTTTTACGCCGACGTTGCGGCCCGCTCAGCAGACCCGGAGATCGTGAAATATGCCGCGGAGTTTGCGGCAGAGGAGCGCGAGCACGCGAGACTCTTGCAGGCAAGGCTGACGACGCTGCAGCGAGAGGGCGACACCGCGCCGCCAGCGCCGGATATCGACCCGCCCCACCAGCCGGATTAGACGGCTATGCCGGGCACCAATATCACCTAAACCTCAGTGACAAGAAGCCCTGCTTTACTCAAGGCGCATGCTGTCGATCAACTCCTGCAACTTGCCGTTCGCGCGCATGGCCTCGATTTCTGCACGCAGGTCTGCCGCGGCCTCCGGGCTCTCGGCTCCCAACAGAAAGCGTACCGGCTCATCGCGCAGCACCGCATTATCAGCGCGATCGAGCTTGTTGTGGCGGATCATGCCTTTCAGGGAATCCACATAATCCTGGCCCCGCTCGGAGTAGCGCAGCAGGCCGTCGGCCAGCGGCAATGAGGAGAGCGGCTCACCACGCGCGCGCATGTCGGCGCGCAGTTGCCGGAAATCCTCATAGGCGGGGTGGGACATCAGGTTGATAAAATAGCCACGCACGCTGTCGAAGGGCCAGTCGAACGCCTTGATGGAGTAGTCGCCCTTGTAGGCGCGGTGCTCCTTCGCCTTGATGCCATCACCCTGATACGTCCACTGGCCGAACAGCGAATTGCCCTCCACCGCGAAACGCGAGGTGCCATAGCCACTCTCGTAGGCCGCCTGCCCCAGTGCAAGGCCCGCAGGAACGACATCAACACGGTAGAGCAAGCTGCTGATCATGTCCTTCAGTTCCGGGGCATTCTCCTGCAATGCAGTGACGTGCTCCTCGGCATCACCGGGCAAGAGCAGCGCCAGTCGCCGCAGCAGAGCCAGGCTCTGCTCGGATACCCGACCGTCGCTGTCCAGTTCCCGCTGTGCCTGTTCCAACCCCGCGCGAAATTCCATCACCATATAATTGGCGTGCATCACCTGCGGCAGCATCAGGCGATAGAACAGGCCCTTCTTGTCTTTCACCGGGATACTCTTCGACGCTTCCTGCCAGCTGGGCCCGATCGCGGTAATCAGCAGGCGAGGCGCCTGCAGCGGCTCATCAGCCCTGGGTTCACCCCACCAGTCCTGTTCCTCAAGCAGTGCGATCAAGTCCTGCACGGATGCAAACACGAGCACCTCTGCGTCGCTGGTCGCCTGTGCGGTCGCAGAGGCTTCAGGCGCTGTCAGCTCGTTTCCCGGAGCCGCCGCTTCCGACTCCGGCGGTTTGTCACTGCCGCAGCCGGTTAACAGCAAAGAAGTCAGGAGGATCGCCAACAGGCGGGGCTGATGCACGGGCATGCAGAGGATCTCATTCTGAGGTGAGTGCAGGCATTATGCCCACGCCGGAACGGCAAGCGTCAATCCCCCTGCCAACAAAGGTTGCCGTTCAAGTGCGTTACAATGCAGGCCTACGGTGGACTACGCTGCGGGCACTTGAGCGACCAAATGAACGAAGAACACGACATCCGGGAGCAGAAGCGCATGGGCATTACGATGCAGGCCCTCGCGTGGGTCGTGCTGCTGGGGCTGGGGGTGTTCTATTTCAGTGATGTTCTGGAGAGGCAGGTAAATCCCAACCGGCAGCTGGAGACCCTGTACACCGAAGACGGCGTGCGCGAAATCACCCTGCAGCGGAACAGGTTCGGCCACTACGTCACCAGCGGCGAAATCAACGGCCAGCCGGTCACCTTCCTGCTGGATACCGGAGCCACCGGGGTGGCAATTCCGGAATCACTGGCGAATCGCCTCGGACTGCAGCGAGGACGCGCCTATCGCACGCAAACCGCCAACGGTACCGCGATAAGCTATGCCACAACCCTCGACGAGGTGGCGGTGGCCGAAATACGGCTTCCCGATGTGCGTGCCGGTATTGTGCCCGGGCTACAAACCGATGAAGTGTTGCTCGGCATGAGCTTCCTTAAACACATCGAGTTCACCCAGCGCGGGGACAGGCTGACGCTGCGCCAGTATCTGTAAGTGGCGCTATGGCTGGCTATTGAACTTCAACAGAACGTACATCGTAAGGACGCTACAATTTGGCACATTACGCCGGTCACGAAGCGTCGGCTCCCGGGCATGTTGTCTTCAATGTGCCTGTATGGAAATATAGCTACCACCATACGACTTCCCTCCAGTCATCCGAGAGACAAGCAGATGGGACTGTTCCCGGACGTATTCACCGAGATCGCCGTTCTCCTGCTAATCGCTGCATTCGCAGGCGGAGTGGCAGTTCGTTTGCGCCAACCTCTGATCGTTGCCTTTATTGCCGTCGGCATCTTCGTTGGTCCATCAATGCTTGGCTGGGTCAGTGCAGACGACCAGATCGATTTGTTGGCCCAGTTCGGCATCGCCCTGCTGCTTTTCGTTGTCGGGCTGAAACTGGACTTACACATTATCAAGACCATGGGGCCTGTTGCCCTGGCCACGGGGCTCGGGCAGGTAGCTTTCACCAGTATTATCGGGTACCTGATTGCCGTGGCCTTTGGCATGGCAACCGTTACTGCCCTGTACGTCGCAGTGGCACTGACATTCTCAAGCACCATCATCATCGTCAAACTGCTGTCAGACAAGCGCGAGGTAGATACACTGCACGGGCGCATAGCGCTGGGTTTCCTGATCGTGCAGGATCTGGTGGTCGTACTGGTCATGATTGGCCTGAATGCAATGCGAGCGGCGGAGGAGGTATCCGTGCCGGCCGCAGCCTTGGCCGTGCTATTGAAAGGCGCCGGGTTCCTGCTGTTTGTCGCCGTTGCAATGCGCTATGTGCTGCCAAGGCTCATGCCTATGCTCTCGCATTCGCAAGAATTGCTCGTTCTGTTCGGCATTGCCTGGGGACTGGCGCTTGGCGCTCTTGGAGTTTCCCTCGGCTTCAGTAAAGAGGTGGGCGCCTTCATCGCCGGCGTGTCCCTTGCCTCAACCCCCTACCGTGACGCGCTGGGTGCACGCCTGACCAGCCTGCGGGATTTCCTGCTACTGTTTTTCTTCATCGACCTCGGCGCACATCTCGACCTCGGCATGCTTGGGGCGCAGTTGCTTGGGTCTGCCGTCTTTTCCCTGTTCGTGCTGATCGGCAATCCATTGATCGTCATGATAATCATGGGGTTTCTGGGCTACCGAAGCCGCACCGCTTTCTTCGCCGGCCTCACCGTGGCGCAGATCAGTGAGTTCTCGCTGATCCTTGGCGCCCTCGGACTTACACTGGGGCATATAAGTCCCGAAACCGTGGGGCTGATCACGCTCGTGGGACTGATTACTATCAGCGTCTCCACTTACATGATTCTCTACTCGCAAGCGCTTTACGAGTTGCTGGCACCATGGCTGAAACTGTTTGAGCGTGGCAGACCACACAGAGAAAACCCAACCGCGGACATCCCTGATGATGCTGTACCACAAGCCCTGCTTTTTGGGCTCGGAAGATACGGTTTCGGGATTGCACGTTGCCTGCGAGAAAGAGGCTGGAGAGTACTGACGGTCGACATTAATCCTGATCTGGTAAGAACCGGGGATCCCGCGGGCTATCCCGTAATATTTGGCGACGCTGAAGATCCGGAATTCGCGGCTACACTACCTCTTGCCAGCACTGACTGGGTGATAAGCACAGCGCGTGAACGGCACGCCAACGTCTCTCTTCTGAACACGCTGCACCACCTTGGATACCGTGGCCGAACGGCCATCACCGCCCAATCCGACGATGAAGTCGCCGAGCTCGAGCAGGCCGGTGCTGATATCATTCTGTCGCCGTTCTCCGATGCAGCGAACGAGGCATCCGATCGAATCACAGAGCCACATTTGAAATAACGCCGGTCACGTCGGCGAACGGGAAGGAGTTGGTCAGCAATGAAGCGTTTCAAACACATTCTATGCATTTTGGAAGCCGATGCCTCCAGCGAACTGGCATTGGAACGCGCGGTTGCACTTGCAGAAAGCAATCAGGCAGAGCTCACGGTTGCGACAGTCATTCCGCATGTGCCCGCACTGGCAGGCATGCCCTATGCCGGGCCGGACCCTGTCGATCTCCAGAAAGCACTGCGTAAGGAAAGCGAAGAGCGACTGACCTCACTGACCGCAGCCCATCAGGACAGCATGCGGATACCACACAAGGTTCTTACAGGAACTCCATTTCTGGAAATCATCCGCGAAGTGCTGCGTGGTGACCATGACCTGATCATCAAGTGCCCTGAATCACCCGACTGGCTGGACCGGTTTCTAGCCGGAGATGATATGCAGTTGCTACGGCAATGTCCCTGCCCGGTGTGGTTTGTCAAAGCGCACACCACGGGCGCCTACAAATGCATTCTGGCGGCCGTCGATGTATCCCAGTTCCACGCGCCCGAGGAACTGGAAAAACGTAGGCTATTGAACGTACAAGTGGTGGAAATGGCGGCCAGCCTCGCATTGTCGGAATCTGCAGAGTTGCATGTTGTCCACGCTTGGGAAGCGATGAGCGAGCTGGCTCAGGATCTAGCCGTCTCGCGCACCATCCCCAAGGAGCGGTTGGCCTCGGGCATTGAACAAGAGCGACTGCAACACCGTCAGCAACTGGAAAGACTGCTGAGTGACGTCGCCGCGCAGAATACCGCAGCGCGAGACGCCCTGAACTATCTCGCTCCTCGCACTCATCTTGTAAAGGGTTCTCCCAGGCAGGAAGTCCCCCTGCTCGCCCGGCAACTCGAAGCGGATTGTATCGTCATGGGTACCGTAGCCCGCACCGGGATTCGCGGGTTCTTCATGGGAAATACGGCCGAAACGATATTGGAGCAGATCGACTGTTCGGTGCTCGCCATCAAACCTGAAGGCTTTGCAACGCCGGTCTCGGTGGAGGGCTGACCCCCCCGCTGCCAGACGCGCCGCGGCGGCGCGTTTCGTATCATGCCTCCAGGGGGCTGGCTCAAGATCAGTCTGACATGACCAACGCCACTGTGGGCAAACTCCAGAATACAACGGCACTGCAGAACAATGCCAGTCCCCAACCCAGCCAGCGCGACGCCGGGATGGTGCCTCTCTCCAGCTGTTGCCATAGAAGCCAGCCGTAACGGACGACCAGCGCCACCGTCGCCAGCGTAGCCGCCTGCAGTAACAGTGGCAGCAGTCCCGCCAAGGGTACGTTGGGTAATACCATAAGGGCACCCTTCATCGCCGCCTTCGCCAATTGACCACTGGTGAACGGCATTCCAACGAGGGACAGTCCGGGCAGTGCAAGCAAAACCCAAAGAAAACTTTGCAGCAGGCGGCCGGCAGGAATCACCAGACCCACTGCGAGAAACAGGCAACCCTTTGCAAGGCCATGATGCAGTGCAAACAGGGCAATTACCGGCAACAGTGCAGACACCTGCCCTGGCGCCATCAGCGCTGCACCCACCAGTACCGCCATTAACCCCATCTGACTGATACTGGACCAGGCCAGCACCGTCTTGGGGTCCCGCTGGATCACCCCGAAAACGGCCGCCCCCAGGGAGCCCGCAAAGCCCATCAGGATCAGCCCCTGCCCCCATGACTGCCAGCCGACCTCGCCGATGGGTAATGTCAGCAGCCATCCCAGCAACCCCGCCTTGACCATCGCCCCACTGAGAACCGCGCTCGCGGGTGTCGGCGCCACAGGGTGCGCCAAGGGCAGCCAAAAATGCAGAAGGGGCAGGCCCGCCTTCACTCCGAAGCCAATGATGAACAGAGTTGTCATGAGCCAGCCATTAGTGCTGGCAGCGATGCCCGCGGCCAGTTCCGCCAGTAGCAAGCTGCCTCCGTCCCGGGCCGCCAGCAGGAAGCCTGCCAACATGGCCATCTCGCCCAACAGGGCCATCACAATGTAGACGCGGCCGGCGAAGCGTGCATGGTTACCGCCGACATGCACCACCAGGCCATACGCAGCGAACGTCATCAGGGCAAAGAACATGTAGAAGCTGACGATGTCCGCGGCCAGCACCAGGCCGAGGTTTCCGGCGAGAGAGAGGCCCCAGAACACGCCAAACCGGCGCAGATGTTTACCGCCAAGATAGCCGACCGCGTACAAACCCGCTGTGCCCCACAACAGAGCAGTCAGCAACAGGAAACTGCGCCGCAGTTCATCGAGCATCCACGTGCTCCCCAGCAACAACCAGGGGAGCTCCAGTGTCCAGGGCGTTGTCGACAGGAGCGCAAGCAAAAGGGCCGGTAGTGGCAGCAGGGGCAACGCTCCGCGCGATATGCTGTGCCAGCCGGGGCGCGCAGCCAGCAACGGGTACAGCAGCGGCAGCAGGATACTGGCAGCAATCAACACCAGCGGCGGCGATCCGTTCACGGCAGATACATCCTGACCACAATGAGCTGGGCCCAGGACAGAGGACTGAAAGCCGTCGCCGCCAGCAAGCCAACCAGCACCAGCATAAGCGTGGTAATCAGCGGCGGCCAGAATAGCCAGGCACTGGTTTCCAGGCGGCCCCAGCGGCGCTCCCCCGGCCACGGTGCGGCAACCGGACAGAACCAGAGTCGATAGACAATTGGCAGGAAATAGGCAGCATTGAGCAGGCTGCTCAAGAGCAGGACCACAACGGCCCACTCCACCCCGGTGGCCAGGGCACCCGTGCCCAGCATCCACTTTGTGACAAAACCGGCCAGTGGCGGCACCCCGATCATGCCAAGGGCCGCCAAGGTAAAGGCCGTCGAAGTCGCGGGCATTCGTGCGCCAGCGCCATCCAGCTCATCCACCCGATGCACACCCAGAGTTTCGGCATAATTACCCGCGCAGAAAAAGAGAGTGATTTTCATGATGCCCTGATGCAGCAGGTGGACCAGGCCACCCACCGTGCCGATGGGGCCGAACAGGGCCACCCCCAGGATAATGTAGGACACCTGGCTGATGGTGGAGAACGCCAGACGACGCTTGAGGTCGATCTGTGCCATGGCGCGCACCGAACCGTAGAGGATGGTAAAGGCCGCCAGCCAGGCGAGGGGCTGGAGCAGGCCCAGCATAAAGGCGAAGTCGATACCGTAGACGTCGTACACCACGCGCACGATACCGAAGGCTCCCGCTTTGACTACGGCCACTGCGTGCAGCAGCGCGCTGACGGGTGCCGGCGCCACCATAGCCTGCGGCAGCCAGCCATGCACCGGAAACATGCCTGCCTTAACCCCCAGGCCGGCAATCAGCAGGATAAAGATCAGCGTCAACTGCCCGTGCAGAGCCGGATCTGCCCCCTGGAAATGGCCCGTCTCACGGAACGCCAGATCCCCGGCCAGGCCGTGCAACCAGGCAATCCCCAGCAACAGCACCACGCCGCCACCGAGAGTATAGCTAATGTAATTGCGACCGGCACGCAGGGCCTTTTCAGTGCCCCGATGCACCACCAGCGGATAGGTCGAAAGGGTGAGCATTTCGTAGAACAGAAAGAAAGTGAACATGTTTCCCGCCAGGGCAATACCCATGGTGCTGGCAACGCAGAGGCTGAAGAAACCAAAGAAACGACTGCGATTGGGCGAGTCCTCCAGATACCCAATCGCGTAAATGGTGGTAAACAGCCAAAGCACCGCCGACAGGCCGGCAAACAGCATCGCCAGAGCATCGGCCCGCAGCATGAAGCTCACCCCGGGGAGCATGGTGAAACTGACGCTGAAATCGACGCCATGAAATACGCCCCAGGTCATCAGCGCGACGATGACCAACTTCAGCAACGCGGCCATCAGGTTGACCAGGATGCGTACGCGGTGGCTGCTTTCGGGCAGGACAAAGATCACCACCGCCGCCAGCAGCGAGGTCAACAGGGCCAGCAGCGGCAACAGCGCGGTCGCGGTCACAGCTGTGCCTCATTTACGTCGGCAGTCACCTCGAAAGGCAACGACAGTACCGAGAGCACCGGTTCTGCCACCAGCCCCAGACCAAGTGCCAACAGAGCGAGGATCATCGGGATCGCCTCCAGGCTCTGCGGCGGATGGTAGAAGTCATCGCTGTCGCCGACCTCAAGAAATGACGCGCGGTAGATACGGAACACGTAGGCGGCCGCCAGCACACCGCCCAGCAGCAGCACCCCAACCCACCACCACTGACCGCTGGCAAGGCTGGCCTGCAGCAGCAACCACTTGGCTGCAAAGCCGCCGGAGGGCGGCAAGCCCATCAGGGACACCCCTGCGAGACCGAACGAGAACAGGGAAAACGGCAGGAAGTGGCTCACACCCGCCAGCGCATCCACCCGTTTGCTGCGGATCGACAGGATCAGGTTGCCTGCAGCTAGGAACATCGCGGCCTTGGCCAATGCGTGGCTGATAACCTGCAGGGTAATGCCCTGCTGTGCCAGCAGGGATACTGGCTCCGCGACCGCAAAGGTCAGCGGAAACAGCAGGAAGAGGTAGCCAATCTGGGCCACGGAAGAATAGGCAACCACCTGCTTCAGATGGGGCTGGCGAAAAGCGAGCCAACTACCCCAGACAACCGCTGCCGCACCCAGCGCACCGATGCTCTGTGCCAGCCAAGGGGACCCCAGGCGATCCCCCAGTTCCAACCAAAGACGGGCGGCGATATAGAACGACGCCTTGACCACAAGGCCGGACAACAGCGCACTGACCGGGGACCGGGCGATGCCATGAGCCGGCGGCAGCCAGCCGTGCAGCGGAAACAATGCCGTCTTAAGGGCCAGGCCGGCCAACATCAACAACAGGGCCACAATCAAGGCCGGCTCGCAGCTCGCCAGTTGCTCATCGATGAGCGCCAACGACAGGGTGCCGAACCGTCCATACAGCAGTGCCACCCCCAACAGGTAGGCCAACGATCCGAGAAGCGCTGCAAAAAGGTAGCGCAATGCCGCGCGCAGGGCCGCCGCTTCGCCCCCCAGTGCCACCAGGCCCACAGCGGCGAGGCTGATCAGTTCCAGGCTGACATAGAGGTTGAACAGATCGGCACCCAGCCAGACACCATTGAGGCCCGCCCACAGAAACCAGAAAAGGGGCCAGAAATAGCGCTGCCAGGGTTTGCATGCATCAAGATAGAAGCCGGCATGCAGGCCGCAGGCCGTGGCTACAGCCGCGGTGAGCAAAACGAAAGTAACGGCCAACCCGTCAACCCGCAGGGCGATACCCAGCGGCGCCTCCCAACCTCCGAGGGCATAGGAAAAACCGCCGCGTTCCATCACCGCATACCAGAGGGCGAGGGATACCAGCACTTGAATGACCATGCCCAGCCAACTCACACAGCGACCCTTGCGGAAATCCAGTAGCAGGGACAGCGAGGCCCACGCGAGGGGCGTGAACAGCAGTCCTGCCATCAACCACTGGCTCAAGATCCGGCTCCGCCGCCATCCCCTTCGCTTTCAGCTTTGAAGGAGGTGCGACCGGTCAGGTGAAAGTAACGGCGTATCAGAACAACAGCCAGGGCAGTGGCGGCAATCGCGACGACAATGCCGGTGAGCACAAGCGCCTGGGGCACCGGATCGGGGCCACCGCGGTGTTGCGCCAGGCCTACCAACACCAAGAACACCCCCGAGCCTATCAGGTTGAAGGCCAGCAAGCGCCGTAGGAGGTGATTCAGAAGCAGGAAGCCCGCGAGGCCGATACCACAAAGGGCGACACCGGCAAGGGCATATAACAGAGCGGAGCTCACGACCCGGCGCCCTCCTCCGGTTCGTGCTCATCGGTCACTGGAGCCGCTACAAACAGGGCCAGCAGAATCATTCCGATGGACAGGGTTAGCGCAACCTCGATGGTCAGGATCAGGAGGCCTGCCATGGTAGCTGGATAGGCGAGAAAGGCTTCGCCCATCAGAGCGCCCACAACCGCCACCAGGAGAAACACTGCAAAACCGATCACCAGACCAAGCCGCAGCAGTATCCCGGGACGAATAAACGCCATGGGCAAGCCGCCCAGGCGCATGAGCACACCCGTCGCGGCAAGTACGGCACCGGCCTGAAACGCACCGCCGGGCCGGTACGCACCAGCCCAGAGGAGGTAGGCGGCCAGCAACAGCATCACCGGTACAAACCAGCGCTGCAGTGCATACAGCAGCGAGTCCGCGCTGCGCAGAGCAGGGTCCTCCAGAGAGTTGGTGCTGGCGAGGGAAATTCCCGCCATGCCGGCTATTACCAGCACACCGATCTCAAGCAACGTATCGTAGCTGCGAAAATTCAGCAAAACCGCCGTGACCGGATGCTCCACACCACTGCGTTCCAGGCTGGCCCGCAACTGCTCGGGCAGTTCCGATGACACTGCGGCACCGGCGACATCCAGCACCGCAGCGGCAAGTGCAACGATCAAGCCCGCGCAGGCCAGCAAGGTCACAAACAATCGCACGCGCCGCAACAGGCTTACTCCCTCATCCGGGAGGCTGGCTGAGAGCGGCCGCGCCGGAAATGACTGACCGCATCAAGCAACAGAACTCCGGTGAGACCGGCACCAATGGCCACCTCAGCCAGGGCAATGTCCGGCGCCTGCAAACGCACCCAGGCCAGGGCCATCAGCAAACCAAAAGCCATGAACATCACCACCGCCCGAAACAGGTCACGGGACATCAGCACGGCCACTGCAGTCACCAGCAGGGACACCAGGAGCAGGCCATCCAGCCACCAGCTCATGCGCCGTCCTCACGGTCACTCCTGCTATCCGAGGCGCGCACAGTTCTTGCCACCAAATGGGCGGCGGTCGCGCTCGCCGCCAGCGCCACCAGCCAGATGAAAAGAATCTTTGCGGCAGTAGCAGGCCCTGGCACCGACGGCAACAACCCCAGCACTATCAGGCCGAGACCGAGATTATCGGCCTTGGTCAGAGCATGGATGCGGGCCAGGGTGTCCGGCAGCCGAAACAGGCCTAGCGTACCCACAAGAAAAAACAGACAACCGAGTGTCAGCAGAAGGGCCTGCAACAGTGTCACGAGGCTGTCAGGCATCTCGGCGCTCTCCTGCGCTGTCAGCGCGGGCAACCTGCATAACCCGGGTCACAAAAGCCACAGTGGCCAGAACCGCGAGCAATGCCAGCACCAGCGCCACATCGCGCAGCGCTGGCTCCCCCTGCGATTCCGCCAATACCAGCAGTAGCGCAACGCCGGTGGTACCAAAGAGCTGTGAAGCCAACATTCGATCTGCGGGCTCAGGTCCCAGCCAGATACGCAGCAGCCCCACCGACAACAGGAGCAACAGCACAAGGGCCACAGTGTCTATCAGTATCGTCATAGTGGAAACATCCGGGCGATGTGCTCTTCCGCACGGGCTACAGCATCATGAACCTCCGCGGTCGTATCCAGGCAGTGCAGTTCAATCTCGGGGCCCCGCAGAGTCACGCTGAGTGTTCCCGGCAGCAACGACAGAGTATTGGCCAACAACCAGCGCGGGCTCCCGGCGGGCAGCGATGTCTTGTAGGACATATAGCCCGGGCTAATCGGCAGCCGTGGTGACAGAAGCCGTCGAGCCACATCCACTCCCGCAGCTACGGAGCCAACAAGAAAATATCCGCCAAACGCAAACGTGGCCAGCACCCGAGGACGACGTGCCCCCGGCGGAAAGAGACGCCATGACAACAGCGCTATTAAGGGAACCGCCCCCAACCCGAAGGCCACCGCGGCCGCTTCGCCTTCCGCCAGCGCCCACCATGCCACAAACAACCACGCTGTGCGAATAGCTGCGTCAAGTGCCTTCACTCAACCAGTCCCCCCATGCCCGGGCCTGCAACCTGACATCCGCGCTGTGCGAGCCGGCTCCATTGGCCTGTCGTACCATTTAGCGGCAAGGCCAAAGGCCAAACCTCGATTGGCACGGTACTGCAGCAACACGAACCGGTAACGACAAACGTGTTCACTGCGCGCCGGCCAACCGCGCCTGCACCGACTTGCCGGCCTCCATCAGCAGCAACATGAGCACTCCCATGGCGAGCACCTGCATCGCCTGCGCCGGTCTCAACGGTTGTGCCTCAAACCATGTTGCCAGCCACGGCAGATAAGTGAAGGCAAGCTGCAAACTGGTCACCACCAACAGCGCCACCCATACGGCCCTGGTGCCCTTGAGCCCTTCGAGGCTGAGGGAGCTGCCATAGGCATAGCGGACGCTGAAGAGGTAGAAAATCTCCATGACGACCAGCGTATTTACGGCCATGGTCCGGGCCGTCTCCAAAGGCAGGCCCTGGCCCAGCGCCAACCAGAACTGACCGAAAACACCGGTACAGAACAGCAGTGATACCAGAACAATCCGCAACACCAGACCGCGGGAGAGTATCGAACTCGAGGGATTCCGTGGCGGCCGTCTGAGCGTATTGGGTTCGGTGGGTTCAAATGCGAGGGCCATGGCCAGCGCTACCGAACTGACCATGTTGACCCACAGGATCTGAGCCGCGGTAATTGGCAGGGTGAGGCCGAACAGGATCGCCAGCAACAGGCTAAGGGATTCGCCCCCATTTACCGGCAGCAGGAAGGCAATCACCTTTTTCAGATTGTCATACACTGTACGGCCCGCACGGACCGCACCAACTATCGTGGCGAAATTGTCATCCAGAAGCACCAGCTCCGCGGCTTCTTTCGCCGCCTCGCTGCCACCCCTGCCCATGGCAATGCCAGCATCGGCGCGCTTCAGGGCCGGCGCGTCGTTGACACCATCACCAGTCATCGCCACCACCTTGCCGTGGCTCTGCAGGGCCTTGACCAGGCGCAGCTTGTGTTCCGGGCTGGTGCGGGCGAAGATATCGGTGTTCAGCACACGCGCTGCCAGCTCGGTGTCATCCAACTGGTCGAGATCGGCACCGGTCAGCACACTGTCCGCTTTCTCCAGGCCAATCTGGCGGCCAATGGCGGCGGCAGTTCCAGCATGGTCGCCAGTAATCATCTTCACACTAATGCCGGCACCGGCACAGGCTCTGACCGCTGCGATCGCCTCAGGCCGCGGTGGATCGATAAGCCCCACCAGACCTTCCAATACCAGGCCATTTTCAACATCATCAAAGTCCAGTGCGTTTTTCTCCTCCGCCACGGTCATCGTCGCGAGAGCCAGTACGCGCTGGCCCTGTTGCGCCAGCGCCTCGGCCTTGGCGTGCCAGGCGTTGCGGTCAAAGCGCACGGTGGCTCCGTCTGGAGTGCGCTGCGCGTGACAGAAATCGAAAATGGTTTCCGGGGCGCCCTTCACGTGCACACAGGCATGGTGCTCATGGTCGTGGTTAAGCGTCGCCATGAACCGGTGGCGAGTATCAAAGGGGATCAGGTCTGCACGGACCCAACTGACATGAGCCTCGTCCTGATTGAGGCCCAGTTTACCCGCAAAGGCGAGCAACGCTGCCTCCATCGGGTCACCCTCAGCCTCCCAGACACCGTCTCGCCGGTGCAGCGCCGCATCGTTGCATAGCGCGGCCACCCTGGCGAGTATTGCGAGGCGTTCGCGATCCACCCCGCCAGCGCCGCCGCGAATCTCACCAGCCGGCTCATAGCCTGAGCCCTCCACCATAAAATCTGCACCGGTAACGCTCGCCGCCGCGACCATCATTTCATTCCGCGTCAGGGTCCCGGTCTTGTCACTGCAGATCACCGAGACCGAACCCAGCGTTTCGATGGCCGGGAGGCGACGCACAATAGCGTGCTGGCGGGCCATGGCCTGGACGCCGATGGCAAGGGTTACGGTCAACACCGCGGGCAGGCCTTCGGGAATGGCGGCGACGGATAGTCCTACCACAGCCGTGAACAGCTGGCTGAAATCCTGACCCTGTACAAAGTGGCCAAACGCGAGGATCAGGCCGGCGAGAGTCAGAATGAACACCGTAAGCCAACGGGAAAACACCGACATCTGTCGGACCAGCGGCGTAGTGAGCGCCTCCACCCTGGTGAGCATGCTGCTGATACGGCCGATCTCGGTATTGGCGCCGCTCACAACTACCACGCCCTGCCCCTGGCCCGCCGTCACCAGAGTGCCACTGAAAGCCATACAGGACCGGTCTCCCAGCACTGCGCCCGGCGCGACAGCTGCCACGCCTTTCTCCACAGGCACCGATTCGCCGGTGAGAATCGCCTCCTGGATAGAGAGACCACGCGCCTTGAACAAACGCAGGTCAGCGGGCACCCTGTCGCCAGACTCCAGCAGAACAACATCGCCCGGCACCAGGGACTCCGCAGGCACGCTCTGGCGCTTGCCGTCGCGGATGACCGCGGCCGTCGGCGCCAACATGTGACGGATCGCGTCCATGGCCTTCTCGGCCTTCCCCTCCTGCACCAGGCCAATCACCGCATTCAGCAGCACCACCGCGAGGATCACCACGGTATCCACCCAATGTCCCAGCAGCGCCGTGACGGCGGCCGATGCAAGCAGCACATAGATCAGGACATTGTGGAAGTGCAGCAGGAAACGCACCATCAAACCCTGCCGGGGCGGTTGTGGCAGGGTATTCAAGCCGTGGTCGCGCAATCGCTCCGCCGCCGTTTGCCGGGAAAGACCCTGAACGTCGCTACGAAGGTCGGCAAGGACATCGGCGCATTCGCGGCTGTGCCAGTCGTCTTGCGAAGCCTTTATTACGTTCGACATGCGCATTTACCTCCCAAGGCCGGGCGGGCGAGGACTGACAACCAGAACGACCTGCTGGCCCGGCGGCGTATTTCTAGCACCTCCTCAAATGGCGGTCTGCCCGCCATCAATCACCAGCGCTGACCCGGTGATAAACCTCGCCTCATCCGAGGCCAGGTAAGCCACAGCGCCGGCGATTTCCTCCGCCTGCGCGAAGTAGGGGGTCAGCGGGAACATCCGGCCATAGAGCGACATATCGGCACCCTCGGGTATCTGGATGTCCTTGACCAGCGGTGTATCCACCGCACCCGGACATACGGCATTGACCCGCACACCGCGGCCCGCGAACTCCGCAGCGAGGGACTTCGACAGCAGCAACACCGCGCCCTTACTGGCGCAGTAGGCACTGTTATAGGGCAGGCCCTGCAGGCCCGCCGCAGAGGAAATATTGACAATGTTGCCGCCGGTTTCCAGCAGGTGCGGCATGGCGGCCTGGCACAGCACAAAAACGGAGCGGGTGTTTACCGTCATCACGCGGTCCCAGTCCGCTGCGCTCACGTCGGCAAAGTTTTTGGTCAGCGCCATACCCGCGATGTTGCACAGCACATCCAGCTTGCCGAGCTCGGCCACGCACGCTGCAATGGCCGCGCGACAGGCCGCCTCGTCAGTGACGTCGAGGGCGAGATTGCGAATAGCCAACCCTTCCCCGGCGAGGCTCGCGGCTTCGCGCGCCAGCTGTTCAGCGTTGATGTCGACAGCGTACACCTGCGCGCCCTCGCGGCCCAGACGCGCCATGGTTGCCAGGCCGATGCCCGAGGCTGCTCCCGTCACAAACGCCACTTTCCCTTGAAAACGTTTCATCCTGTGTACTCACTGTTAGCCTAAGCATTGGGCCAAATCTACCACGGATTGCTCTTGGCCAGCAGGCCAGAGGGCGCCTCAGGCGACGTTGCGCGGGCCGTGGTCTGGTCGGCCATCGAGGAAAACGCCATACTCGACACTATGATGCTACTCACCGTCAATGCGGGCAGCTCCTCCCTGCGCCTCGCCGCGTACAGCGTAAGCGGCGGCGAACCGGAAGCGATTGCCAGCGCGCGTTACGAATTGGAGGGTGAATCAGTAGCCGAACTCCTGAGCGACTTCCTGGCGCAATACCAACCGGGGCAGATCACCGCCGTGGTGCATCGCATCGTCCACGGCGGGCCACATTTTTCGGGGCCCAGCCTGATTGACACAGCGGCGGAGCAGCAGCTGGCGCAGCTCGCACCGCTGGCACCCCTGCACACCGGGCGGTCGCTGTCACTGATCCGCGCCGCCCGGGCGCTGTTCAACGCCGGCACAGCGCAAATAGCCAGCTTTGACACCGCGTTCTACTCAGGTCTGCCGCAGTTCGCACGCCACTACGCCTTGCCGGCAGAACTGACGACGCGCCTTGGTCTGCGGCGCTACGGCTTCCACGGGCTGGCCCACGAGGCGCTGTGGCGGCGCTGGTCCGCGGTCGCAGCGCGGGGGGCGAGCACGGGGCGCATCCTGACGCTGCAACTGGGCTCGGGCTGCTCCATCACCGCCACCCGCGATGGCAGGCCGGTGGACACCTCCATGGGGTTCACCCCGCTCGAGGGCCTGATGATGGCCACCCGCAGTGGCGACATTGATCCGGGCCTGCTGCTGTACCTGCAACAGCAGCACGGCTGGAGCACCGGTGAAGTGGACGACCTGCTCAACCGCCAGAGTGGACTGCTGGGTGTATCGGGCCTGAGCGCCGACATGCGCGTGCTGCTGGCATCTGACAGTGCAGCGGCAAAACTGGCGGTGGGGCTATACTGCTATCGCGTGCGGAAATACGTTGGCGCCTACCTCGCGGTACTCGGTGGCGCAGACAGCATCGTGTTCGGCGGCGGTGTAGGCGAAAACGCCCCGGAGATACGCGCGCGCATCCTCGACGATATGCACTGGGCAGGCGTGCACATCGACCCGGCGGCGAACAGCGCGGCGATGGGTCATGAACGCCGCATCAGCCCCGCGCAGAGCGCGGTCAGCGTCTGGGTGCTGAAGGCAGACGAGCAGGCGCTGATGGCCAGGCAGGCCGCCACCCTGCTGGCAGCACAGGCAACGCACTGACCGGCGGCAACCGACCCAGCAAACACCGACAGGAGATGCGACTTATGGACAGGCCCGCGAACCCATCGCCTCTGGAGGCCGACGAACTGCGCCGGATAGACGCCTACTGGCGCGCCTGCAACTACCTCGCGGCAGGCATGATCTACCTGCGCGATAACCCGCTGCTGCGCGAGCCACTCCAGCCTGAGCACATCAAGGAGCGCCTGCTCGGGCACTGGGGTAGCAGCCCGGGCTTGAGTTTCCTGTACGTGCACCTGAACCGGCTCATCGGCAAACACGATCTCAACGCCATTTACCTGGCAGGGCCGGGCCACGGCGCACCCGGTGTGCTGGCACCGGTGTACCTGGAGGGCACCTACTCGGAAGTCTACCCGCACAAGGGAGAAAACAGCGCCGGCCTGCTGCAGTTCTTCCGCGATTTCTCCTTCCCCGGCGGCATCGGCAGCCATTGCACGCCAGAGACCCCGGGATCGATTCACGAGGGCGGCGAGCTGGGCTACAGCCTCTCGCATGCCTTCGGTGCGGCTTTCGACAACCCCGACCTGCTGGTTGCGGTGATGGTGGGTGACGGCGAGGCCGAAACCGGCCCACTGGCCGCCGCCTGGCACTCCAACAAGTTTCTCAACCCGCGCCGCGATGGCGCGGTGCTTCCCGTGCTGCACCTGAATGGATACAAGATCAACAACCCCACCGTGCTGGCGCGCATATCGCACGAGGAACTCGATGCACTGTTCCGGGGGTATGGCTGGTCCCCGCTGTTTGTGGAGGGCGACGACCCCGAGCTGATGCACCGGGCGATGGCCGCGGCGCTGGAGCACTGCGTGATGGACATACACCGCATTCAGGCGGAGGCGCGGGGCTCGACAACGTCTGCCCCCGAACGCCCGCGCTGGCCGATGATTGTACTGCGCAGCCCGAAAGGGTGGACCGGCCCGAAAACCGTCGATGGCCACGCCATTGAAGGCAGCTGGCGCTCGCATCAGGTACCCCTGGCGAAAGTGCGCGAGGATGCCGGGCAACTACAAAAGCTGGAAGACTGGCTGCGCAGCTACCGGCCCGATGAGCTGTTTGACGCCGAGGGTCGGCTGAACAGCGAGCTGCGGGCGCTCGCGCCGCAGGGGAACCGCCGCATGAGCGCCAACCCCCACGCCAACGGCGGGCTGTTGCGCAAGGCCCTGCAGCTGCCCGACTTCCGCGACTACGCCGTTGCGGTACCGCAGCCCGGCGCAAACGTTGCCGGCAACACGTTCCCGCTGGGCGAGCTGCTGCGCGATATCCTGCGCGCCAACCCGGAGAATTTCCGCGTGTTCGGGCCGGATGAAACCTCATCCAACAAGCTGCACGCGGTGTATGAAGCCAGCAAGAAAACCTGGATGGCAGACCGTCTGCCCGGGGATGAGGACGGCGGCGAGCTGGCCGCCGATGGCCGCGTTATGGAACTGCTGTCCGAACACACGCTGGAGGGCTGGCTGGAAGGCTACCTGTTGACCGGACGGCATGGTTTCCTGTCAACCTACGAGGCTTTCGTGCACGTAATCGACTCCATGTTCAACCAGCACGCGAAGTGGCTGGACGGCGCGGAGGATATCGATTGGCGGGCGCCCATCTCATCCCTGAACCTGTTGATCACCTCGACCGTCTGGCGCCAGGATCACAATGGCTTCACCCACCAGGACCCCGGCTTCCTCGATCTCGTGGTGAACAAGAGCCCCAGCGTTGTGCGCGTGTACCTGCCGCCGGACGCCAACACCCTGCTCAGCGTGGCCGACCACTGCCTGCGCAGCCGCAACGACATCAACGTGATTGTGGCCGACAAACAGCAGCACCTGCAGTATCTGGACATGCCTGCGGCAATTCGCCACTGCACCCAAGGCATTGGCATCTGGGACTGGGCCAGTAACGACCAGGGCGGGGAGCCCGATGTGGTGCTGGCCGGTTGCGGGGATGTGACAACGCAGGAGGCGCTGGCGGCCGTTGAACTGTTGCGGGAACATTTCCCCGCATTGAAAATCCGCTTCATCAATGTGGTGGACCTGTTCACCCTGACGTCGCCCCAGGAACACCCCCACGGCCTCTCGGACCGCGACTTCGACAGCCTGTTCACGGTGGACAAGCCGATCATCTTCAATTTCCACGGCTACCCGTGGCTGATCCACCGGCTGGCCTACAAGCGCAGTAATCACGCCCACCTCCATGTGCGCGGCTACAAGGAAAAGGGCAGCATCAACACACCGCTGGACCTCGCCATCAAGAATGAAATTGATCGATTCAGCCTGGTGATCGACGTGATCAACCGCGTGCCCGGCCTGCTGGTGGCGGGCGCCCATGTGCGGCAGAAGATGCGCGAGCTACAGCTCGACTGCCAGGCCTACGCCTATGAACACGGTGTCGACAAACCCGAGATCCGCGACTGGCGCTGGGGTGCCGGCGGGTAACATTGCGAGACCGCTCAGGACCGATACGGCTCAACGAGGGAGTTGCTCCCCTGGTTTGCAACGAGGACTTCGAACCATGCAGAAGATTGATCTGACCGGCAAGGTCGCACTCGTAACCGGCGGCAGTCGCGGCCTCGGCAAGGCCATGTGCCATGGCCTCGCCGACGCCGGTGCCGACATCATCGTTGTCAGCCGGCGACTGGAAAACTGTGAGACCGTTGCCGATGAACTGCGCGCCAAGGGGCGCAAGGCGCTGGCGCTGTCGGCACACATGGGTCGCACTGAGGACCTCGACAGGGTCATTGAGGCCGCCTACGAAACCTTCGGTCGCGTGGATATTCTGATCAACAACGCCGGTATGAACCCGATGATTGGCGAGCTTTCCGACCTGCAGCCGGACCTGTTCCAGAAGCTGTTTGATGTCAACACCAAGGGACCCTGGTACCTGGCATCAAGAATGGCTCCCAGAATGGCAGAGCACGGCGGCGGCTCGGTGATCAACGTGATCTCCGTCGGCGGCCTGAAGCCCTCCGCATTGCAGGGCTTTTACGCCGCCACGAAGGCGGCGCTCGACGCACTGACCAAAGTGATGGCTGCGGAATGGGCCGGCAAGGGCATACGGGTCAACAGCCTGGCGCCCGGCAGCTACCACTCCGACCTGTTCGACAGTGCAGCGAATATCCCCGGCTATCTGGACGGGGCTATTGCGGCATCATTGCAGAAACGGGTGGCTGAAACCGAGGAAATCGTCGGGCCCGTGCTCTACCTCGCCAGCGACCTGTCGAGCTTCACCACCGGGCATACTCTGGTAACTGACGGCGGCTATATGGTGTTGTGAAGGTAAGGCGGCGCCCTGGCCACCCAGCCTGCAGCCAGTGCCTCTCTGGCCTCCCAATCAAAGCACCAGTTCAGCCATCTGGCGCAGGAACTCGCGGTCACCATTGACCAGCATGGTGGTTACCGGTGAGCGCTTCCAGTCCTGCAGCCGTTCACGTATGCGGTCCAGCGGGCCGCACAGCGCGATCTCGTCGGCAAAGGTGTCCGGCACCATATCGATCGCCTTCTCACGCTCACCGGCAAAGAACAGCTCCTGAATCTGGTCCGCCTCATCCGGAAAGCCGAGTCGCGCCATCAGGTCCTTGTGGAAATTGTTGGTCTTGGAGCCCATGCCGCCCACGTAGAAACCGAGCATCGCCTTGACCGGGCGCAAGGCCGCTTGCAGGTCATCGTTGATATTGACCATCACCATGGGGGCAATTTCGAAGCCAGGCTTCGCCGCTACCAGCTGGCTTTCGTAGACCTCATGGCGCCAGGGTGAGTAGTACAGCGGCAACCAGCCATCGGCGATTTCCGCGGTCTGCGTCACGTTCTTGGGCCCCTCGGCGCCGATGAAAATAGGCAGGTCGGCACGCAGGGGGTGGGTGATCGACTTCAGCGGCTTGCCCTGCCCCCAGGCATTGGGGCCGTGATAGGGCAGCGGATAATGCTCGCCATCGTTGGACACGGGCTCCTCGCGACGCAGGATCTTGCGGATGATGCTGACGTATTCGCGGGTGCGGGCCAAAGGCTTGCTATAAGGCTGCCCATACCACCCCTCAACCACCTGCGGCCCGGACACACCGAGGCCAAGCATCATGCGTCCACCGGACATGTGATCCAGCGCCAGCGCCGCCATCGCGCAGGACGCCGGCGTACGCGCAGAGAGCTGCGCGATCGCGGTTCCGAGGCGGATGCGGGAGGTGTGTGCGCCCACCCAGGCCAGCGGTGTAAAGCAGTCATTACCCCAGGACTCCGCCGTCCACACGGAATCAAAACCGAGGCGCTCCGCCTCCTGTGCCATACCGACAAAATCCGGCGGCGGCTGCGCGCCCCAGTAGCCCAGTTGCAGACCCAGTTTCAGTGAACTCATTGTGAGACCTCTATCGTCAGAATCATGCTCTCAACGCAGTCGGTGTCTACCCGCGGGCCAGGCAGCGGTTCCACGCCCGTATTGGGATGTCGCCCTGACAGGCAGGACCGCTCCGGGTTCAGGGCAACGGCCTTGCCCAACTGCTCAAGGGCGACATTAACACCGTCAGCCAGCATGTCGTAGTGCCGCGCCCCGATCGCATAGCGCCAGGGAGAAGACCCGATGGCCGGCGTCATTCGCCTGCTTCTTCCCGCAGCCGTATCGGCCCTGAATTGGCCGGGAACTTGCCGGCCATACCGGCATAGAAGTCGCGGAAATACTGCATGTCGGCTACCACGCTGCCGGTGGTCGACAGCCCGGCCCCAAACCCTCCCCGTTTGCGGGAGAAATCCAGAAAGGAGGGCACGATGGGTACCTTGGCCTGGCGAGCGATGTGGTAGAAACCCGATTTCCAGTAGTCGGTGCGGTCACGCGTGCCCTCCGTCGGCACCACCAGCACCAGCTGGTCTGCCTGTTCGAAGGCCGCAACCATGGCAGCCACCAGATTCCCGGCGCGATGCCTGACAATGGGCATGCCGCCGAGGCGGCGCATGAGCCACCCAACGGGCCAGGCAAAGAGGCTGTGCTTGCCCATCCAGCGCACCTTGATGTCGAATGCAGCGGCGTACAGCAGCATCAGCGGAAAGTCCCAGTTGGAGGTGTGGGGCGCCGCGATCAGGACATAGCGCGCATGCGCCGGGCGAGCGCCCTCCAGGCTCCAGCCCGCTGCACGCAATAACCAGCGAGCGATTGTCTGCTTCATGTATCTGGCACTCCCAGAGTGGTTGCGGGTTGGGGCCCGGTCAGTTGGCGCCACATGGCAGCAGGCTTTTTCGTGAATGCGGAGTCTAGCAGACTTGCGGCATTTCCGAAGGGGTCGTCCAGATAGTTGGACCAAGCCGCTGGCAGCCGCAGCGGGAGCAGCTAGTCTGTTAAGTCTGCACAGGCAAAATAAGGAGAATATGATGCAGCTCCCGGTTTCAGCGCCGCGCCAACGCGGCGCTCTGTACACCCTCTTTTTCACGCTGGCATTGCTGCTGACAGGCTGCAGCGATGGCACCGACCACGGGAACGGCGGAGAACCTGAACTGCTGGGCGCGTTCGCCGTCTCGGTGCTGTCCAGCCCACCCGAGATGGTCAGCGGCGGAGAGGCGCGGGTCGGTATCGAGGTACCTGAAGCACTGCCACTGGAGAGCGTCGTGGTGATGCTGGAAGGCGAGGATATCAGTGAGCAGTTTTCAGCCCGCAGCAACGGGCACGGCCTGGAGGGCCGGGTTGCCGGCCTGGTGGTGGGTGACAACGCACTGGAGGTCAGCAGCAGCGCAGGCAATGTCACCGCTGCCAGTGTCACCCTGGTCAATCATCCCGCGAGCGGGCCGATATTCTCCGGGCCGCAACAGACGCCTTTTTTCTGTGCCATTGACCGCCATCTGGCGGATCTGGAACTGGGTCCGGTGATCGATGAAAACTGCAGCGTGGAGACGGTGGTCAGCTACAAATACCTGAGCGAGGGTGGCGCCTGGATGGACTACCCGGAAAACGGTGAACGTCCCGCCGACATCGCCACAACCACCACCATTGATGACCGCGATGTCGACTTTATCGTGCGCTGGGAACGCGGCAGCCTGAATCGCTTCCTCTACTCGATTGCGGTGCTCTCCCCGGCGCCCGGGGAGGAAGACGGACCCGACCTGAGCGTCTGGAACCAGCGGCTTATCTACTACTTTCAAGGTGGCGTCGCCATTGGCCATTACCAGGGCAGCCCCAGCCGCAGCCGGGCTCTGTACACGGACGGCCTGGCCGCCGGCTACGCGGTGGCCTATTCCACGGGCACCAAAACAGGAACGCACTACAACCTCGAACTCGGCGGCGAGACCGCCATCATGGTCAAAAGCCGCTTCGTTTCGGCCTACGGCGCGCCCGACTACACCGTTGGCGTCGGCGGCTCCGGCGGCGGCATCCAGCAATACGTCTATGCCCAGAATCACCCCGGGCTGATAGACGCCGGGGTTCCCCAGTACTCCTATTCAGACATGGTGACGCAAACCATACACATCGGGGACTGCGAGCTGATTGAACGCTGGATCGACCTGCAACTGCGCGATGACCCGGGCGGCAAGTGGGCGGACTGGAACAACCGCAGCTGGCTGATAGGCCTGAACGCGAATAACGAGGTACCGAACGACGTCGTCAGTTTCGGGCTCACGCCCTGGGTGCCCCAGGGTTCCAGTGAGTGCACGGCCTCCTGGCGTGGCCTCTCACCGCTGGCGCTGAACCCTCACTTCGGCGAGGCTCCCGGCATTACGCCCGAGCAGCAGGCCGAGGTGGAGTGGACGCACTTCGCTGACGTGATCAACATCTACGGTCGCGCCGAAGACGGCTTTGCCGCCACCACCTGGGACAACGTCGGCGTGCAATACGGTCTGCAGGCACTGCTTGACGGCAACATCACCCCTGACGAATTCATCGATCTGAACTGGAACATCGGCAGCTGGAAGAATGAACCGGACATGGTGCAGGAGGGCTGCCCCTTCATCATCGACCTGTGCTTTGCCTTGGACGACGATGAGCCGCTATACCCGAACCAGATCGACCCCTGGAGTTGGCGCAATGCCACCACCGCAACCGATGACACACCGGCGGCGCGCAAACGCGCGGACCCGGGCGCGATCCGGGCCGCTTTCGACTCGGGCATGGTGCAGCGCGGGGAAGCCGAAATTCCGTTTATCGACCTGCGCCACTATCTGGAAGACGAACTGGACATGCACAACACCATCCAGTCCTTCGTCACCCGTCAACGCCTCCTGAACCACGACGGCGACGCCTCCAACCAGGTGATCTGGTTCATCGACAGAAACCCGGACGGCAGCGACCACGACAACACCATGCAGGCCTTTGCCGTTCTCGACGAGTGGATGGCCAACATACGCGCCAACCCGGATAGCCCGGTGGGCGCCAACCGTCCGGCCGCTGCGGTGGACAGTTGCTTTGCCAGCGATGGTGAACTGATCGCCAGCGGAGAGACGGTTTGGGACGGAATCCTGAATGACCGACCCGTCGGTAGCTGCACCGAGCGCTTTCCACCGTACAGCACATCGCGCATCGTCGCTGGTGCGCCGATCACAGGCGACGTATTCCGCTGCGCACTGCAACCACTGGACGACGCAATTGAGGCGGGGCTCTACGGCAGTTGGGTACCGTCTACCGAGGAGTTTGCGAAGCTGCAGGCCATCTTCCCCGATGGCGTCTGCGACTACAGCCAGCCCGGCGTGATGGACTAGCGCGCGGACCCCACCAAGTGCGGTATGCTGGGCCAACATCGCATACCGAAGGGAGTCTCGCGTGGATCAGAATCTGCTGTATATCATCGCCGCCGTGCTGGTGCTGGGCGTGGGGGCCCAGTGGCTGTCCTGGCGACTGAAGCAGCCCTCGATCCTCGCCCTGCTGGTGCTGGGCATCATCGCCGGTCCCGTCACCGGCCTGCTGCGACCCGATGAACAGTTCGGCGACCTGCTCTTCCCCATGGTGTCCCTCGGGGTCGCACTGGTGCTGTTCGAAGGTGGCATGACGCTGAAGTTCCGTGACCTCAGGGGCCACGGACGCGTAGTCACCAACCTGGTGAGCTGGGGTGCCCTGTTGAACTGGGGGCTGATGGCGGCCGGCTGCTGGATGCTGGCCGACTTCTCCCTCCCTGTTGCGCTGCTGTTTGCGGCGCTCGTCGTGGTCACCGGCCCGACTGTGATCAACCCGCTGTTGCGCACCATGCGCGCAAAACCAGAGGTGAGCCAGGTGCTGCGCTGGGAGGGCATTCTGATTGACCCGGTGGGCGCGCTGCTTGCCGTTCTGGTCTTTCAGTACATCCTTACCGGCGCGGATTCGTGGGTCGTGTTCGCCCAGAGCATCGGTGTCGGCCTGGTGGCGGGTTTGATCGGCGCCCTCAGCCTGGGTTTCGTGCTGCGGAAACACTGGGTTCCGGAATACCTCATCAACGTCGTCACCCTGGCCTGGGTGATCATGATGTTCGCCGGCAGTGACTTCATCGCCCACGAATCCGGGCTGCTGACAGTGACCGTGATGGGCATCTGGCTGGGCAATATGAAAGACGTGGGCGTGAGTGAAATACTCAGCTTCAAGGAAAGCCTGTCGGTGCTGATTATCTCGGTGCTGTTCATTGTGCTGGGCGCGCGGGTCGATCCCCAGGATATTCTCGCCACCGGCTGGAACGGCGTGATCGTCCTGCTGGTAGTGCTGCTGGCGCGGCCGGTTGTGGTGTGGGCGTCCGCGCTCGGCGGCAACTACAGCTGGCGCCAGAAGGCGTTGCTGAGCTGGGTGGCACCGCGCGGCATCGTTGCCGCCGCTGTCTCCTCACTGTTTGCGCTGCGGCTCGAGGGTATCGACTACCCGGGCGCCTCGGATCTGGTGGCCTACACCTTCCTGGTGATCATCGCCACGGTGGTGCTGCAGAGCCTCACCGCCGGCGCCGCGACCCGCGCGCTGGGCCTCGCCGAAGCGGAGCCGAACGGCGTGCTCATCGTCGGCGCAAATGCCGTGGCCCGGGCTGTGGCTCAGGCGCTGGTGCGGCAGGGTTTCCGGGTCAAACTCGCAGATACCTCCTATGAAGAGATCCGCAGCGCGCGTATGGCAGGGCTGGAAACCTATTACGGCGACCCGATTTCTTCGCACGCCGACCAGTATCTGGAACTCGTGGGCATCGGGCGACTCTTCGCCATGTCGCGGCGCGCACGCTGGAATACGCTCGCCTGCCTGAAATACCGCGGTGAATTCGGCCCGAAGAAGGTGTTCAGCCTGCGCAACGCGGAAGAGCGTGAGGTCAGCGAGCGAGAACGCCCCGCGGATGAGTTCCGCGCGCCGCGTCTCTTTGGCAGCGAAGTCACCTACCAGAAACTGGCCAGCCTGCTGGCGCGTGGCGCAGAGATACGGGCCATCAACCTCAATGAAGAGTTTGACCTGGCGGCTTACAAAGACAAGAACGGCACCAGCATGATCCCGCTGTTCACGCTGACCACTGACGGCAAGCTGCGCGTCATCAACGACGACGCCCCCGTGGGAGAGCTCGCCGAGGGCAAGCTGCTGGCCCTGGTATGGTCCGCAGAAAGCTAGCAGCGCGCTGCATCCGGCTACGCCACTCAACGAGGGAAGAGCACACCATGGATATCAATAATAAGCACATCGCCATCACCGGCCCCACGGCGGGCATAGGCCGCAGCGCCGCTCTCACCCTCGCCGGCAAGGGAGCGGTACTTACGCTGCTGTGCCGCAATCTGGAAAAGGGTGCGGCGCTCAGCCGGGAGATCGTCGCAGCGGGCGGGGCTGAGCCCAGCGTGGTACAGATTGACATGGCAAGCCTGGCCAGCGTGCGCGCCGCGAGCGAAACCTGCCTGTCCCAGGGGCGACCAATAGACATTCTGCTCAACAACGCGGGCCTGATGAATACCAGCCGCAAGACGACGGTGGACGGCTACGAAGAGACGCTGGCGGTGAACCACTTTGCGCCCTTCCTGCTCACGGGCCTGCTGCTGCCCGCATTGGCGGAAGCGCCCAGCGCACGCATCGTCAACGTTGCGTCTGCCGCGCACGCGTTTGTCCGCGGTATGAATTTCGATGACATGCAGGCGGAGAAGAACTACAAGGCGTTTCGCGAGTATGGCCGCTCCAAGCTGGCGAACATTCTGTTCACCCGAACCCTGGCACAGCGTCTCGAGGGGCAGCCGATCACGGTCAACGCCCTGCACCCCGGCGCGGTAGCCACCTCACTGGGTCAGCAGAACGACGGCTTCCTGAAGAACATTGCGCCCGCGATCATGAAGATATTTTTCCGCTCCCCGGACAAGGGTGCCGAGACATCTGTGTATCTGTGCACAAGCGATGACGTCGCAGACACCAGCGGTGAGTATTTTGCCAACTGCAAACGGGTGCGTCCGCGTCCCTGGGCCAGGGACGACGCGGCCGCGGCTAAGCTGTGGGCGTATACGGAAGACTGTACCGGATTCACCTACCCCATCTGATACGGGCCGACTTTCGGAGCGCACCGGCTAGAAGGTGCGCAGATAGCTGAGCGAGTAGGCGCGAAAGCTTTCATCGCTGTCGTTGAGGGAGCCCTGCTCGTAGGCCAGTTTGAACGCATTGCGCCGGTTGAAGGGGAACACCAGGGTAAATCCCGCTTTACTGTCGCGCTGCAGGTTATCCAGGCGCCGGCCGCCCAGCGTGCTACGTCCTCCGCGATAGAAGTTCGCATCCAGCGATACCCAAAGTCCCGGATGGATCTGGCGCACGAGATGCGTCTCGACCGAGTACAGCGCGGCCTGCTCCCGCCGCAAGCCCAGAAAGTTGTCGTTGTCCTGAAACCACCAGCCGCCCGCCTCAATCTCCCATATCCACTGGTTTCCGAGAGGCAGGATGTAACCCAGCTCCAGCTTGGTTGCCCAGCGGTTGGCGCCCACATTCAGCAGCCGCTCGGGGTCGTAGCGGCCCGTGGGTGCCACAATGCGCAGGCTGCCGCCCAGCAGGGGGCGTGGCGCTCGCAGCATCTCGGCAAAGGCCTCACGATCCATGGCGGGCGCACCGACAAAGTTGAGCGACAGCGTTGCCGCGACGTCTCCGAGGCCATCATAGTCGCGAGACACCTTGCCCAACCCGTCGACATCTGCCGAGGAGCGGCCGCTGGCGTAGGGCGCATCCACCACAAAGGTCGCGGTGCGCCCCGCGAGGGAGAAGGTCTGGCGAACACTGAGCTGTGCCGTGGTGATAGACGAGTTGAGGCCGGCAATCGGCAGCGAAGGATCGGGAATGGTGTCGCCCCGGGTATGCGCAAACCCGAGGGCACCGATCTGCGTGCCCTGTGGTGCGGGCCAGTAGGCGCGGGGAGAAAGCTCCTGCGCCAATGGCCTCAGGCTCACTGACATCAGCAGGAGCAGGAGTGCAACGGCTTTCCCGGTTGTTCGCGCCACGCCATCCTCCCCGCTGTGTCATGCCTGGCCATGCTACAGCGGAGAGGTTACAACAGTGAAGGTGGCAAGTACCACCGGACAGAGCCTGCACCCCGGCCGGGGGACCTGGTATCAGAGGCGGAAGCGCGCGCCAATTTCAAAGGAGCGCTCTGGACCCACGTAGATACCCTGGCGCAGCCCGGTGATATAGCGTTCATCTGTCAGGTTTTTCACCGCACCGAACACCGTCAGGCTGCTGCTGAACTCATACTCAGCCAAGAAATCCAGCAGCGTATAGGAGGGCATCTTGCCACCCCAGATACCGCCGGCAGCGTCGTCGGGGATAGCAACCTGGTTGCTTGCATCACCGAACTGCGAGCCGCGGTAGTGGGCGGTCAGCGCGGCGTTCCACTGGCCCTCGTGGTAGCTGAGCGCCAGATTGGCCAGGTGCTCTGGCGCATAGGGCAGCCTGTTGCCCTCAAATTCCCCGGTCTGGAAATCCGACTCAGGCACCCAGGTCGCGTTGGCATCCACGCTGAAGCCCGCGCCCAACTCATAGCCGAGGATCAGTTCCATGCCTTTATGCAAGGTTTCGCCGGCATTGGACTGGGACAGGTTGGGATCGCTGTTGCCGGTGACCACCTGGTTGTCGAAATCCATATAGAACGCTGCGACTTCATAGCTCAGCTTGCCCCGCAAGCCACGAATGCCGACCTCATAGTTGTTCGAGCGTTCGCCGTCCAGATTCTGGTCCGTGAGGCCGTCCAGCGCCACGCCATTTGCCGCCGGTGAGAACGCGCGGTAGAGGCCACCGTAGAGCTGGGCCGTGGGGGTCAGTTCGAAGGTTGCGCCGATCCCGGGCAGGAGCTCAGTGTTGGAAGTTTTTGCCGAGGCGTTGTTTTCGGTGAGCACCCGGCGCTTCTGCTCATAGGACTCGATTCGCAGCCCCGGGGTGACCGCCAGCCGATCAGTCAGCTCCATGCGATTCTGCACATGCGCTGCGATGCTGTCCGCGCTGTCCACACGATGCCGGTCATTGATGCCGGTGCGGTCGGCGTCCCGAGTGGCGCGTATGCGCGTGTCGTCCGACTCCTCGCTCATCACCCGGAAACCGATTTCGGCGGCATTTTCCAGGCCGAAAAGCTGGTGATCCAGCTGCAGGCGTGTTTCCAGCCCAAGCCGTTCAAAGGACCGGTTGTTGCCGGTGAGGGTGTCGGTATAAACCCAGCGACCCGCCTCGTTGGAGGCCTCGTCGTCGACGTTGTAGCGCCAGTAATCCCGCGACACCTCGCTCCAGTAGGCGACGGTTTGCAGCCTGGCGTTATCGTTGATGCGCCAGGCATGATTTAGGTCGAAGGCCACACGATCGGTCAGGAAGTAGTCATCCGGCGCCGGGTTGTAGGTCGCACCGGCCTCGTAGTCACCGAGCAACAGGCCGCGGTAGGAGATGTTGGCGTCATTCTCGTACCAGGAGAACTTCACACCCACTTCCTGGCTGTCGCTGAGCGCCATGCCGGACTTGACGAGAATGTCCGTCATTTCATAGTCCTTGTCCATGAAGCCGTCGCTCTCTGCGCGGGTCGCCACAAGCCCGGCGAAGGCATCGCCAGAGGCGCTGCGGCCACCCGCCTCCAGAGAGGCTTCGCGGGTGTCGAAGGAACCAAGTCGGCCCGACAGCAGGACACCGTCGTCCGGCGTCTTCGTCTGGTAGTTCACCACGCCACCGATGGTGGAGGGGCCATAGCGCAGGGACGCAGACCCTTTCAGCACTTCGATGCGCTCGACACGCTGGATACGGGGGTTGAAATACCGCTCGTTGCCGATAAACAGACCGGGGGCCACAGGCACGCCGTCCTCAAGAATCAGCGATTTTGACTCGCTGGCCGACAACCCGCGAATTCCCAGATTGGCAACGATTGCCGTTTCGTCTTCTGTTGCCGTGTTGATGCCGGCGACACGGCGCAATGCGTCATCCGTGGACAATGGCTGGATCAGTTCCAGAGCCTCCCGGTCGATCAGCACTACCGAACCCGTCTGCCGCGACACGGCATCGTCGCTTTTGCCGATAACCTCGATCACCGGCATGGGGAACTCACCCCCCTCCTGCGCGGCAAGGCTGGATGGCAGCAAAATGGCGGCAACAGCAAGGGCGAGCACCCGTTTCGGTGGGCGCGAGGGCATGGTATTCATAGGTTACTCCAGGATCAGGCCCAGGCGGTTTCCGATGTGGGCTTGAGTTCAAAGAAAAGGGATTCAGCGACCGTCTCGGCTATCACTTCTTCAGCGCTGTCTTTGCAGGTGCCGCAGCATGTACCCACCTCCAGGCGCGCCTGAATGTCTTCATAGCGGACAGCGCCCTGCTGGACCTCGGCACGGATGGCGGAGTCGGTCACTCCGCGACAGAGACAAATAAACATGCAATAACCTCCTGACTGCACCCAGTGTAGACGAATGCGAATCATTGTCAATTGCGTGTGGTATTAATTGTCAGTCTCGAACACAGAAATCGCTCACCGCGCTTGACGGCCGGTATCCGTGGTCTCCCGGCGCCCAATTGACTACACTGTGGGAGAACACCACCACACAAGGAGCAGAGCGTGAAAGGTGACAAGCAGGTCATTGCCTTCCTGAACCAGGCACTGAAAAACGAACTCACGGCCATCAATCAGTATTTCCTGCACGCCAGAATGTTCGAGAACTGGGGGCTGAACAAGCTCAACGAGAAAGAATACGAGGAATCCATCGATGAAATGAAGCACGCGGATCTGCTGATCAAGCGTATTCTGTTCCTCGAGGGGCTGCCCAACCTGCAGGACCTTGGCAAACTGTACATCGGTGAAAACGTTGCAGAAATCCTGCAATGCGACATGAAGCAGGAAGAACTGGCCATTCCGCTGTTGCGCGAGGCCATCGTGCACTGTGAATCGGTTTCCGATTTTGGTACCCGCGACCTGTTCTCGGAGATCCTGAGGAGCGAAGAGGAGCACGTCGACTGGCTGGAGACGCAACTCGAGCTGATCGAGCGCGTCGGCATACAGAACTACCAGCAATCCATGATCTAGAACGAAAAAGCCCGCCCCATTCTCTGGGGCGGGCCCGCGCTACCGCGCGCTGCGCACTCAGTCGCAGCCGCCGCTCAGGCTGTTCAGCCAGTCACGCACCAGTCCCACGGCCTCGTCATGGATGATGCTGCGGCCGATTTCCGGCATGCGCACATTGGGCTCATTGGAATTCATGCGAAACACGGTGATGGACGCATCGGCATCGCCCGGCACAAGCGCGTACTGCAGGCCACCTGAGCCTGCCCCGGCAGCAACGGGTGGCTTGCAGACACCGTAGGTGGCATTCACTTCACGCCAGAACTCGGTGAACATGCCAGAGTTGCTGGCAAAACCACCGGGGCTGTGGCAATGGGCGCAGTTGATGTCCAGATAGGCCTTCACCCGCGACTCCAGGGGCTTGCTGACGTCTTCCCAGTCAGGCGCCGTGTCGATCGTCGCCAGGTCAGCTGGCAAACCAACCAGCACCCCTGCATCCGCCATATGCGATAACTGGTTCTTCAGTGCGCCATCGTACAGACGCTCGCGGTTGAGGAACCGTGCCTTGGGGCCGATAGGCAGGTTGACGGTCTCCGTATTCACGCCACTGCCGGTCTCCGCCCGGGTCACGCCGTGGCAGGTCTTGCAGCTGTTGGCATCGGGAATCACGTACTCGGTACTGCGCGTGCTGCCGTCACTGTGAATCCACTCCAGCGAACGGCGGCCTCCTGCCACCGCCAGGTCTGCGCCACTGCCATCCTCGCGCCAGATATAGGGCAGTGTTGCCCAGCCATCCCGACGATGGATCAGCAGACGGGTTTCGATAACCTCCTCCCCCGCCGCAGGATTCAGAAAGTCGTTGGGCATGGCGAAGGTCTTGGCGATGATAGTGCCCACCGGAAAATCGAATACGTTCTGACTGTTGTAGGCGGCTTGCAGGCCGTCTGGCACGTAGATAAAGCGGTACTTGCTGGCATAGTCGGTAAACAGTGCGCTGGTCAGCTCGTAGCCGATACCGTCGTTGGCGGCTGAGCGTGGTTCCAGCGCGTCCGCAAACAGGTTGTAACCGGCAAGCTCCCGGCAGCTGACCTCCGCCGCATCGAAATTGGGGTCGCTACCCTCGGGGGTGCACAGGGCCGCAATCTCTTCCTCGGTGAGTGGGCGCTCGCCCTCTGCAATCTCTTCCGGCGTGTCCAGTACTACCGCGGTCAGTGACGCATGCGCGCAATCAAAGAAGGCGGGATCCACGCTGGGGCCACCGCCGCCGGGCTGGAACACAACGCCAAGACGGACCGAGGCTTTTTCGGAAACACAGATACGGTCGGCATCCGCGAACGCACCCTCCGCTTCACCCAGCCCGTCATAGACCACCTCGGGTAGCCCATCAAAGGCTGCGAACAGCCCGGCAACATCCGCCGCCAGGTCTGCAGGGGCGTAGGCATTGTTGGAGTACAGGTTGTCGTGCACGTGTATGCGGCGCGGGTCCGGGTCGTAGCGGACATCGTTGGTGGTCAGGCCGCTGATGTCGTAGCTGACGATGGCCACCGCCATGGACTGATTGTTTTCAATGCGGTTACCAAAAATCTCCACATCGTCAAACGCCATGGCGAGTATGCCGGTGCCCGCCGGCACCACACCCACGATATTGCCCGCTGGCGCAAAATTGGGGGTGTTGTTGTCGCGAATGGTATTGTCGAAAATCCGCGCGCGCGCACCGTCGACGGACAGGTTCGGCAGGTCGAATACCAGAATGCCACCGGTATTGTTCTCCGCGACGTTGTCGTACACATCCGAGTCCGTGGAGTTCTCGATCTCAATGCCCGCCACGTTCAGGGAGACGTTGTTGCGGCGCACGATGATCTTGTCTGACTGGCCGACATAGATTCCTGCGTCACTGGCGCCGATGACCACACAGTCTTCTATCAGCACGTTCTTGGTCTGTACCGGGTACAGTCCGTAGGCACCGTTGCTCTCGCAGGCACCGCAGGTCCACTCCACGCGCACCGAACGCAGTGTCACACCGTTGGAGAATTTGAACTTGATGCCATCCGACGGTGCGTCGATCACCGCGAAATCTTCCAACACCACATTGTTGCTGGTGACCAGGATACTCTCGCCACCCGACACCTGGCTGCCGAAATCGAGCAGGGTTTCACCGTGGCCCTGGCCGCGGACCGTGACATTGTCGACATCCAGCGACAGCTGCGCATCCAGCGCGAATTCTCCCGCAGGCAATTCGATGGTCTGCCCGGGTTCAACGTTGATAAAGGCTTCTATCAACCGCCGCTGAAAATCTTCGCCGGGCTCGATGACGACCAGGTCGGGGTCCGGCACTTCCTCGGGTGTCACATCAGGTGGAGGCGGCGCGGCGGAATCACCGCCATCCGAGCAGGCTGTCAGTGACGCCAACCCGAACAACAGCACAGCGGACAGAACAGAGTTTCTGGCGAGTGTCTTCATGATGCTCCCGGTTTATTATCCTTAGAAGAGGGGTTCCGCCTGCTTATTTACCACAGGCGGGATAAATCACAAAGCCGCCTCAGGCGATCGCCACCAGTTCGATGTCAAAGGTGAGGTCTTTTCCGGCCAGCGGATGATTGGCATCCAGCACGACCACCTCGTCACTGACCTCGGCGACACGCACCGGGATCGCCTGACCATCGGGGGTTTGCATCTGCAACTGCAGGCCCGGTTCCAACGGAATATGCTCGGGGATCTGCGACCGGGCGACTTCCTGCCGGGCCTCGGCGGCGGGCTGGCCGTAGGCCTCGTCTGCCGGCACGTTGACCTGCTTTTTATCACCGACGGCCATACCCTCGATGGCCCGGTCCAGGCCGGGGATGATCTGCCCGGACCCCACTTCGAACTGCAGTGGGTCGCGGCCATCACTGCTGTCGAATACGGTGCCGTCGTCCAGCGTACCGGTGTAATGAATGCTGACGTTGTCGCCTGCTTTGGCTGCGCTCATGCTGTGCTCCTGATTGCGTAGGGGAAGGGAAACTACGCAATGCCTGGCGCAGTAACTCGCGAGTCCTCCAGTTTAACGGCTGTGCCAGGGATGTAAACCGACAGCACTGAAAACCTGCCGCAGGGCCCGCGACAGGGGCGAAACGGTAATAGTGGTGCCGCGGCGCACTGGCGAGGGGCCCGGCAGATCAGTATCTTGCTCACGACCACCGGCGCAAGCCCGGTACAACCGTTTTTGCAGGAGCTGACTCATGATCGCGTTGGGAGCCGTACTTGTGGGCCTGGTGTTGCTGGTCTGGAGCGCCGACCGTTTTGTGTCGGGCGCAGCCGCAACGGCGTGGCATTTCAACGTACCGCCCCTGCTGATCGGCATGGTCATCATAGGTTTCGGGACCTCGGCACCCGAGATGGTGGTCTCCGCCATCGCATCCAGCCAGGGCAACCCGGGCCTGGCACTGGGCAATGCCTACGGTTCCAACATCACCAACATTGCACTGATCATCGGCGTCACCGCCGTGCTCAGCCCCCTGGCCGTGCACTCGCAGATCCTGCGCAAGGAGCTGCCGATACTGCTCGCGGTCACGGCGCTGGCCGCCTGGCAGGTGGTCGATGGTGTCATCACCCACCTCGAGGCATTTCTGCTGCTTGGCGTGTTCCTTCTGCTGATGGGCTGGTCTATCCAACAGGGCCTGCGGGGCGACCGCGACACGCTGGCCATTGAGGTCACTGCGGAGCACGCGTCCACCCAGCAGCACATGCCGCTGGGCCGTGCGCTGTTCTGGCTGCTCGCCGGCCTGCTGCTCCTGGTTGCCGCCTCGCGCCTGCTGGTGTGGGGCGCGGTGCTGATTGCGGAGGGCCTGGGGGTCAGCGATCTGGTCATCGGACTCACCATCGTGGCGGTCGGCACCTCGCTTCCCGAGCTGGCGTCCTCGGTGATTGCCGCGCGCAAGGGTGAGAGCGACATCGCGCTGGGCAACGTGATCGGTTCCAACCTGTTCAACACGCTGGCGGTGGTGGGCATCGCGGGCGGCATTGCCGAGATCGACGTGCCCCCGGAGGTGCTGGGCCGGGACGTACTGAGCATGGGGGCCCTGGCGCTGCTGTTATGTGTGATGGGGTATCGACGCCGCGGACCCGGCCGCATCAACCGGCTGGAGGGCGCACTGCTTATCCTGTGCTTCGTCGGCTATACCAGTTGGGTGCTGGTCACCAGCGGCTCATGAGGTGAGCTCGCGCAGCAGGGCCTCGAAATCCGCAGCCGGCAGCGGCTTGCTGAAGTAATAGCCCTGAAACTCGTCACAGCCGTTGTCCTTGAGGAACTGCCACTGCGCTTCCGTTTCCACGCCCTCGGCGATGGTGCGAAATCCCAGTCCGCGAGCTACGCCGATAATGGCCAGCGCGATAGCCTGGTCTTCGGCATCCTCGGCCACCCCGTCGACAAAACTCTTGTCGATTTTCAGCTTCTGCACCGGATAGCGCTTGAGATAACTCAATGAGGAATAGCCGGTGCCGAAATCATCGATCGACAGCACAACGCCGCGTCGATGCAGATCGCCCAGGGTTGCCAGTGTCTTGCCGGAACTTTCCATGGCAATACGCTCGGTGAGCTCGAGGTCCAGCAGTTGCGCCGGCACGCCGGCGTCGGCGAGCATCTGGCTCACCATCTCCGCGAAGTCCTCGCGGTAGATCTGCATCGCGGACAGGTTCACAGCGACGGGTCCAACGGGCAAACCCGCTGCCTGCCACAGCGCCTGCTGGGCTATGGCGGTACGCAACACCCAGCTGCCGATATCCAGAATCAGCCCGCTCTCTTCGGCAATGGGAATAAACCGTGACGGCGGCACGAAACCCAGCTCCGGGTGCTGCCAGCGGATCAGGGCCTCAACACCGGTGATCTCCCCGGTCGACAGGCTGACCTGCGGCTGGTAGTGCAGGCTCAGGTCGCCCCTGACGAGGGCTTCCCTGAGCTGGTTCTCGATCTGCAGCGTTTCATTGGCATGCACGCGCATCTCGTCTTCGAAGACGCAGAACACATTGCGCCCGGCGAGCTTGGCCCGCGAGAGCGCGGCGTCTGCCGCCTGCGTCAGCTGGTCGAGGTCACGGCCGTGCTCCGGGAAGCAGGCGATGCCAATGCTCGCCGTAACGCTGAGCCGTTGCGCCTCCAGCTGCAGGGGCTCGGCGATACGACTGAGCAGGCGTTCCGCCACCTCGGCCGCGCCTGCCTCTCCAACGCCGGGAAGCAGCAGGAAAAACTCGTCTCCCCCCATGCGGCTCAGGGTGGACTCCAGGTTCAGCTCGGCGCTCAGGCGGCTGGACAGCGCGGTGAGCACGGCATCCCCCACCGCGAGCCCCAGCGATTCGTTGATCAGCTGGAAACGGTCCAGATCGATATAGAGCAGTGCCAGCGGCGTACCACTCGCGGCTGCGGCAGTCACCGCCAGGCGCGTCCGCTCGTGCAGCAACTCCCGGTTGGGCAGGCCGGTGAGCGTGTCGTAATGGCTGAGGAAACGGATCCGGTCCCGATTGTCGCGATGCTCTGTGATATCGGTGGAAATCCCACAGAGGGCGTAAACCTTGCCTTCGGCATCGTACAGCGGGATTTTCACCGACCAGAACACAGAGGTCTTGCCGCTGCTGCGGATGGTCTCCACCTCTTCACGCTCCTCGACGATACCCGTCGAGAGCACCTTGCGGTCGTTCTCGCGAATCCGCGCGACGCTGTCGCCTTCAAACAGGCGCTCGTCACCCTGACCGATAATGTCCTCGCGCTCCACCCCCCAGGTGGCAAGCACCTGCCGATTCACGAACAGGTACTTGCCCTCGAGATCCTTCAGGTAGATGCAGGCACCCACGTTCTCAAGAATGGTGGACAGCAGCGACTCGCTTTCCCGCACCGCCTTCTCGTAGCGCGTGCGCTGTTCCTCCCGGTCAAAGTTGTCCAGGGCGAAACTGATATCTGCGCTCATCTCACGCAGCAGGGCCGTTGCCTCCTCGTCGAACACGTCGCAGTGGGCATGATAGACACTGAACACGGCGAAGGGCTTGCCGCCCCGGGGAATCGGAAATGCGGCCGATGAGCGCCAACCGAACTCGCGCGCCCGATCGTGCCAGGGCTCGGTCAAGGACGAGTCGAGGTAGTCGTTGATGATTACCGGCCGGTTCTCTCGCGCGGCAGTGGCCATGGACCCGCCTCCGCCGGGATGGTTGGCATCAATGGAGAGCGACTTGCTGTCGAAGTATTCCCGCCCCTCCCCTGCTCCGGCCACACCGACAATCGCACCGCTTGCAGTATCAATACGACCCACCCAGGCCAGGGTAAAGCCGCCAAACCGGACCGCCACCTTGCAGACCAGAGGCATCAGCTCCGCTTCGCTGTCCATACGGACAATGGCCTGGTTGACCTCGCTGAGTGCGTGGTAAAGGCTGGCCAGGCGTTCCGCGCGCCGATCGCTGCGGTCGCGACCGCGGGCAATCACCAGCACCAGCAGCGCCAGGGCAAGGCTGGCCGCCCCCCCCGCCACGAACATCGCCGAGGACCCTCCCGGCGCCAGCGATGCGGCGCGGAAGGCAGGGGTGGAGCTGATGTAGAAGGTCCAGCTGCGGGTACCCACCGTCACGCTGTGCTCAGCCTGCGCTTCACCCGCGGCAGCCCGCGCTGTATGGGACACGGTGTCTGACACGTAGAGCCGATTCGCCGGATCGCGCGGGTCGCCGTCGAAGATGTCAAAATCCAGGTCGGCGTCGATTTCCCTCGCCATCCCCTCGATCAGGTCCCTGACGCGAAAGGGCACGTCGATATACCCGGTAAGTCTCGCCCTGCGCTCAGCCAGCGTATCCGGCACGGCCGAGGCACCGTACACCGGCAGGTACATCACAAAGGATGGGGACTCGGGGCTGGCCGTCGCCGGGGCATCACCCTGGTCCTGCACCAGCTGCAGCGGGCGGGTGATGACGATATCGCCCAGGTCCCGGGCTTTCTCTGCGGCGGCGCGGGCCACCGGAAGCTGGTAGATATCAAGGCCGATGGCGCGCAGGTTGGCACCCGCCAATGGCTCTATATAGATGATCGGCGCCAGCACCTCACCCGGGCCCTCCGGTCGGATGGCGTAGTCGACGGGCAGCTGAGCCGCCATCTCCTCCAGGTGTTTATCCAGATTGCTGCGCCGCACCAGTTGCACCCAGGCGATTCCCTGCAGGCCGGCCAGCTCGGAGGTGGCATTCAGGGCCCGCGTGTAAGCCAGGAACTCGGGGTACTCAACGCTCTCCGAACCCTGGAAAAAGCCCTGCAGTCCACGCATTACCACCGAATAGCTGTGCAGCTGCTTTTCGGCCACGGCAATCAGGCGTTGGGCCTCGGCACTGAAGGCTGCATTCAGCAGCGCCTGCTCTCGCTGCTGGTGCTGTTGCCAGGTGGCGATCGTCAGCGCAATACCCAGAAACAACACGAAGACGGATAGCAGTGCTGGCACCAGGTTGGCAAAGCGGTATTTTCTGGCAACTCTCATGTGTTTTGCCGCAATGCAGCGTGACTCTCGGTATCGACCTTCATACCGCCCATGTAAGCATGACGAAAATGGGCTCGCAATCACTCTTGGTGTTATTCATGCATTTCCCTCGCCGGTCACCGGTAGCCTGTTGTCGGTGGTGGGCAAAATCGGGTCAAGTCCCTACACACGCGTGAATATTTCTCCTCGCGGCACTTGACGCAGCAGGCACCGACAACGTTAAACTGCGGTTGCAGGTTTTCGAAAACACACAATCACTGCGCAATCCAACACACCGTGTTGGCAGGTTACCCCGGCGCCCCTCCGGAGCGCTGATAATAACGATTACGGAGCCTCACCATGCCGAGATATATGCACACACCCATCGCCGCCGCGTTGATCGCGGCCACGTCGATCCCCTTTGTTTCCGCAGTTCAGGCTCAGGGTCTGGCACTGGAGGAAGTCGTGGTCACCGCACAGCGTCGGGAAACGCTGCTGCAGGAAACCCCCATCGCGGTGACCGCCTTCAATGCCGAGCAGATAGCCGACCTCGGTATTTACAATGTCACGGACCTGAACGGACTGGTGCCGAACACCAACGTCCAGAAGCAGCCCTCCTCCAACTCCAACATGTCGATTTACATCCGGGGTGTGGGCAGCGGTGAAACCTCGCTGATGACCGACCCGAAAACGAGTTTCTACCTCGACGGCGTGTACATGAGCAAGACCGTCGGCGCGATCTTCGACATCGTTGACTTGCAGTCCATCGAAGTACTGCGCGGCCCACAGGGCACGCTCTTCGGTCGCAACAGCACCGGCGGCGCCGTCAACGTCACGACACGCAAACCCACCGGCGAACTGGGTGGGCGCGTGGAAGTGAGTGTCGGCAACGATGGTTATCGCCGCCTCACGGGTTCCGTTGACCTGCCGCAGATGGCCGACATGCTGTCGGTCAAGATCTCCGGCAGCAAGATGGAATACGACGGCTGGGCGACCAACGAGTTTCCCGGCGTTAACCCCGACCTGGCGAGTGAGGACAACTCCTCCTACCGCGTGGCGCTGCGCCTGGAACCCACCGACGGGTTGACCATCGATTACGCCTACGACGACACCGACAACACCGGGGTACCCACGCCGTTCCAGGTGACCAAGGTAAAGGACTCCATCTACGACGGTTTCACCACCACCCCCTTCCCCTACACCTTCCTCGGCGGTGAGATCTTCCAGCAGATGGCGGCCACGGTAGGCGACCCCACCAAGCGCCGGGAAACCTTCATGCTCGAGGGGTCCAGCGAAGAATGGCTGGAAGTGCAGGGCCACAACCTGACGGTTGCCTGGGAACTTGATCCCTTCACCCTCAAATATATCTACGCCAACCGCGACACCGACTCCGGCTATGACTCCACCGACCTCGACGGCGGGGCCTACACGATGCGCGACCTGCTGTACGGCGGCGGCGCAGAGATTCCCACTCAGGGCTTCCAGGCCGGCATTCCCGAAGGCTGGATCAAAATGGAAAGCCATGAATTCCAGCTGATCGGCGATGCCTTCAACGACCGCCTGCAGTACACGGTAGGCGTATTCCTGTTTGACGAAGAAGTGTATCAGGACAACCCGCAGAGCTTTGTGCTGCCCATCCAGTTCCTGGTAGACAGCGCAATCGGGCCGGCCTTTATCGGCGCCGGCTTCTGTAACGACTTCGGCACCGGACCGGTCTGCCAGGGCAGCCAGCGGCTACCCCTGCCTTTCCCGTTCCCGGGCGCCGATCCGAACCTGAACGGCTTCCAGGATTTCATCTACGGGCAGGAGTCGGAGTCGACCGCGGTTTACGGCCAGGCGACCTACTCCCTCACCGAGCAGCTGGATATCACCGCTGGCCTGCGCTACACCGAGGATGATCGCGAGGCGTTCCTGTTCAATGAAGGCCTGAACCACGTCAGCTTCGACGACCGGTTTACCAACGAGGACACCTGGGACAACATCAGCTACCTGCTGACAGCCAACTACTCGTTCAGCCCGGACATGAATGTCTATGCCACGTACTCCACCGGTTACAACGGGGGAGGCTTCAACAGCCGCGCGTCCAGCGCCACGGCCTGGGAAGAGCCCTACGAGGAAGAAACCCTCGACTCCTACGAGTTGGGGATGAAGTCCGACTGGCTGGATCGCCGCCTGCGGGTCAACGGCGCGGTGTTCTACAACAACTACAAGGACATGCAGATTGCCGTATTCGAAGCGGGCAGCGGCGGTGCATCCAGCCGCATCACCAACGCGGGTGAGGCGACCTACATGGGTCTTGAACTGGAGGTGATTGCGCTGCTCAGCGAGAACGTGTCCGTTGACCTGAACTACGGGTATCTGGATGCCGAATTCGATGAATACAACGCACGCAATCCGGTGACCAACCAGATCGAAAACATAAAGGATGTTGTCACTGTCACCCGAGCACCGGAGAACACCGCATCGCTTGGCCTGCAGTACTCCACCGCCAACACGGGGATGGGGCGGCTGAGCGCACGCCTGGATGTGTCCTACACCGACAGCATGGTATTCCACCCCTTCCAGAATCAGTTTGATTCCTCGGACGCCCGCACGCTGCTGAATGCGCGTGTCACGCTGGACGAGCTGACGATGGGCGAGAGCGGCGACCTGCGTCTTTCGGCCTGGGTGCGCAACCTGACGGATGAGGAATACCGGGAGTGGGGCATCGACTTCGGTACACTGGGATGGGCCGGCAACACCTGGGGCCAGCCACGCACCTTCGGTTTTGACGCGGTGTACTCCTTCTAAACGGTTTCTCTTCCTCCCGAGGGCCGGCAGCGATTCGCTACCGGCCCTTTTTTATGCCGCAATAAAAAGTTCTTGGTTTCGCCACGCAAGCGCCACATCACTGCAACACAGCCTCTCTACCCTCCTGCCTGGATAGCCGATGCACCCCTGCACCGGCAACAGGCCCCCGGCGGTTGTCGCCGGAGTGCCGCTCACTTCCCACAGCGCAGGTAGAGACAAACATGGAACACGATGAAGGCACCAGCAACCCGTCAAACAACCGTCCCTTTCGCGATGTACTCAAGGACTACGCCTCGCGTCGGCAGGTCCTGCGCGGCGGCCTTACGCTGGCCGCAGGCAGCTTTCTGGCGGGGCCCCTGTCGGCGGCCGCCAGCAGTGCCCCGGCCGCGCCAAGCCGTAAAATCGGCAGCCGGCTGATCGACTTCCAGCCCGTGCCGCTGGCCCAGGGCAACGGCCCCCTGCCGGCTATTTCTGCCGACTATGACTACCAGGTGCTGATCCCCTGGGGCACATCACTGACCCATAACGTGCCGGACTACAGCGGCGCTCCGGATGCAAGACCCGGCGCCGCGGAACAGGCTCAGCAAATCGGCATCGGCCACGATGGCATGTGGTTCTTCCCCTTCCGCCGCAGCAGCACGCGTGGCCTGTTGGCGATTAATCACGAGTTCGGCACCAACAGCACGGTACTCGGCAAAGCAGCTCCCGAGAGCCTGGCTGACGTCATGACCTCGCAACATGCCCATGGCATCTCCGTCGCGGAGATACGCAAAACCGGCCGCGGCTGGGAACTGGTGAAGGACAGCATGTACAACCGTCGTGTGCATGGCCGCACCCCGGTGGAATTCAGTGGCCCCGTGGCAGGCAGCGAGTACATCGGCCCCGAAGCCGGTGCGATGGGCACGCTCAACAACTGCGCCAACGGCTACACGCCCTGGGGTACGTACCTGACCTGTGAGGAAAATTTCAACGGCTACTTCGGAACCAGTGACCCGAACTGGGCACCGAGCGAAGAACAGGCGCGCTATGGCCTGAGTGCCAACGGTTTCGGCTACGGCTGGCACCTCTTCGACGAACGCTTCGACCTGGCCGGTGGCAGCCATCCGAACGAAGAGAACCGCTTTGGCTGGATCGTTGAGGTCGACCCTTTCAACCCCGACGCACTGCCGGTCAAACGGACGGCGATGGGGCGCTTCAAGCATGAAGGGGTGGCTCTGGTCGAGGGCCGGGGCGGCCGCGTTGTCGGTTACATGGGTGACGATGAGCGCTTCGACTATATCTACAAGTTCGTTTCTGCCGGCAACTGGCGCTTCATGCGTTCGCAGGGCCTGAGCCCGCTGGACAGCGGTACACTGTACGCCGCCAGGTTCAACGACGACGGCAGCGGCGAGTGGCTGGAGCTGAGCCTGCGCAACCCCGCCATCGCAGCGCGCTTCAGCTCTGAGGCAGAAGTACTGACCTACGCCAGAATTGCCGCTGACCTCGCCGGCGCCACGCCGATGGATCGCCCGGAGTGGACCTCGGTCGGTCGGGATGGCACTGTGTACTGCACACTGACCAACAATAGCCGTCGCGAGGAAGCGGATGCCGCCAACCCGCAGGCGCCGAATCCGGACGGTCACATCATTCGCTGGCGGGACAGCAACCGCCACGTCGGGCGCCGTTTCACCTGGGAGATATTCCTGCTTGCCTCATCAACACACGGTGGCGAGCGCAGCCTGGCCTCGCCCGATGGGCTCTGGGTTGACCCCGAAAACCGTGTTTTCATCCAGACCGATGGTGCACAGAAGGATGGCCTCAACGACCAGTTACTGGTCGCCAACGGCAATCAGTCCGGCGATGACATCGAGATCAAGCGCCTGCTCACTGGAGTCACCGACTGTGAAGTCACCGGCATAACCGTCACACCCAACCGACGCACGCTGTTCGTCAACCTGCAGCACCCCGGCAACGGCGACCCTGCCGTGACAAACTTCCCTGCTGCACAGGGCAGCGGCGCCATTCCCCGCGACTGTACGCTGGTCATCACCCGCAAGGACGGCGGCATCGTCGGGTCCTGACCCACTGTCGTTCCGGCCGCTGGAGGTGACTCCGGCGGCCTTTTCATTGGCGCAGTTGCATCGCCCGCTGTGGCACATCCAGTGCCTGCAGGATCTTCATCCGCAACTGGGCGTTATACGCTGGCCGGGCCTGCAGAAAACCCTGTACCGTGGCAATCGCCTCAGGCGTATGGTGGTACTGCAGTGTCGTGTTCAACCAGGCGGATGGAAAGAAGATGTCGCCGGTCACCTGGATGTCCTGCAACCATTCCAGGCTCGGCTCGATATAGCGCTCGGCATGCGCAGTCCGCAGGGGATGGTGCAGGTAGCCCAGCGCGTCCAGCACCCAGCTCTCTGTCGCCCGGTTGGCTGGGTCGGCAAGGCTGGCAAAAAACGCATCGCGCTCCGCGGCATCGGCGGACAGCGCGGGCGCCAGAAACGCCAGCCGACGGCGGTTGTCGGGGTTTTCGACCTGCGCCAGTTGCTGGGTAATGAGCGCGCTGGCGCGTTCGGGCATGGCCACGGCAAGGCGTTCGGCAAGGCGTATCCTGTCCCGCTCTGCCAGCACCAGACCGCTGATCGAGTCCTCTCCGCGCCAGACGGCGTGCAGACGCTGCAGGGTCTCCGGCTGCCGCGCCAGCTGCGTGAGGCTGTCGAACAGCAGGCGTGTGCGACCCGCATCCGTTGACTGCGCCAGCGCCTGCCACAGTATCGCTTCGAGGTCGGGTTGAATCCGCTCGCGCGCCGCGTCGGTCAGCAACACCTGCTGCAGCACAGCGAGCTGATCCAGCATCTGGTTCAACAGCAGCTGGTTCGGCTCGGCGACTACGCGCGCGAGCAGTTCGCGTGCATAGGCCTCGGGCGCAACCGCGCCACCCTGCAGCATCGCCTCAAACAGGTTGAGCAGCAGGCGCCCGCGCGCCACGGGAGACAACTGCGGCCAGCGCGCCATGTCCTCAAGCTGCGCCGCTTGCGGGCCATAAAACAGGTCAGCATCCTCTGCTTGCCGGCTGGCGGAGGGGAAGCCGGCACTGTGCACCCAGGTATCGCTCCAGGCCGCAAGATCCAGCGGGGTTTTGTGGTCGAGGATTGCCACCAGCGCCGGCCAGGTGGCATTGGCATAGGCAAAGCGCTCCAGATACTCCGCCAGGCCCTCGCGCAGCGCCTCGGCACCCAGCAGTGATTCGAGCTGGCGCATCATGATGGGCGCCTTGTGGTAGATGATGGGCCCATACATCTGCCCGGCCTCGTTGAGGTTGCCGAGCTGCTGCCGGATCGGGTTGGCCCCTGCCGTGCGGTCTACTGCGTAGGCGGCCGGGTAATGGCGCAGCAGAAAGTTCAGTTCGTGGTCGATCTCAGGGAACAGCGGGTTCACCATTTTGGCCGCCATAAAGTTGGCAAAGACCTCTTTGGTCCACACATCGTTGAACCAGCGCATGGTCACCAGATTACCGAACCACATGTGGGCAACCTCGTGCGCAATCAGGCTGGCGCGACGCAGGCGCTCGTCATCCGTCGGGTTTTCATCCAGCAAGAGCAGTTCAGCGCGGTAGGGAACCGCGCCGACATGCTCCATGCCGCCATACTGAAAAGCCGGGATCAGCGCAAAATCCAGTTTTTCGAAGGGAAACGCCACACCGGTGTAATTCTCCAGCCAGGCCACGGCCTCGCGGTGCTGGCGAAAGATATCGTCGAGATTGCGGGTCAGCTTTTCCGGGTCGGTTTCACGATGCAGCATCGTCATGCCCTGCCCACGCCACTCCCGGGTGACCGACTGGAAGCGGCCCGCAACAAAGCCGAACAGATAGGAGCTGATGGGCTCGCTTGCCGCGAAGCGGTGCACCCGCCTGCCGTCCGCTTCGCTGACCGACAGCCTTGGCGTGTTGGCAATCGCCTCCCAGGCGGCGGGCAGGTCAAGGCTGAGTTCCCAACTGGCCTTCAGGTCAGGCTGGTCAAACACCGGCAATGCTGTGCGCGCCCGGTCCGGCACAAACAGGGTATAGAGGTAATCCGGATTGCGGTTCAGGGCGCTGTCCCCTGCGGTGAACTGCAGCGTCACGTGATTCTCGCCGATGTGCAAGGTACTGGTCGGTAGCAGCACATGTTCAGCCTCGACGGCCGTGGGCAGGGCAGCACCGTTGACCTGCAGACTGTGCAGTGCCTCACTGGCGGCGCGGAAATCCAGCGCCAGGGGCTGCTCTACAGCAGCCAGGTTGAAGCGTATCTCCATACGCCCCGCAATCGCCTCCGAGGCAGCCTCGGGGACAGCCAGATGGACGAGGTAGCTGACGTCGGACACGCGCTGCGCGCGCTCCTCTGCCAGTGCCAGTGAGACCCCCGGCTCGACCGGAACGGGGTCCGGCGGTGCCGCAGTGCGGCTACAGGCGATCATGAACGAGACCAGGAAGATGGTGAAACAGAATTTTGACATGGTACCTCCAGTCGACCATTCTACCCTCCAGGGCGACCTGTAGTTAACCGCCGGTGTGTTTGCTGTTAACATAGGCCGCTGCCTGTCACAGGGATCCTCCCGTATGCTCTCCAGACTCGCCGCACCGCGCACGCGCGCCGCACTGCTGCTGATCGGCGCCACGCTTCTGGCCGGCTGTACCGACGGCCCCTGGAACAACCCCAACCCGGACAGCCCCCCGGGCCTTGTTACCTACCAGTCGGTGATGACGCCGCTGCCGCCCAAGCACCTGGACCCTGCACTGTCCTACGCGGCCGATGAGTCGCTGTTCCTGATGCAGATCTATGAACCCCCCATGGGCTACCATTACCTCAAGCGGCCCTATGAACTGCTGCCCCTGGGCGTCGAGGATTTCCCCGAGATTACCTATATCAACGCCGAGGGCGAGATTATTGACCCGCAGGCGGAGGACGTCGCCTACTCGGTTTATGAGTTGACCGTGCGCGCCGATGCCCGCTACCAGCCGCACCCGGCCTTTGCGCTGGACGACCGCGGCGCGCCGCGCTACCTGTTCAAGGACGCCAGCGAAAGCCGCCCGTATCGCCAGATCAGCGATTTTCCGGAGCTGGGTTCGCGGCCGGTGGCCGCCAACGACTACGTCTACGCCATCAAACGCCTCGCGGACCCGTTCAATGCCTCACCCATGCTCGGCTTCATGGCCCAGTACATTGTCGGCATGGAGGACTTCTCGGCGCGCCTGAAAGACGTGCCGAGGGACGGCTGGGTCAACCTGGACGACTACAGGATGGACGGCCTCGAAGTGGTTGACGACCGCACCTTCCGCATCACCATCAAGGGACGTTACCCCCAGTTCAGCTACTGGCTGGCAATGCACTTTTTCTCGCCGATCGCGCCAGAGGTGGACCGCTTTTTCCACAACCCGGGCTTTTTGGACCGCAACCTGACCCTGGACTGGTGGCCGGTGGGCAGCGGCCCGTTCATGATGGTGAAGAATGACCCGAACAGTGAAATCGTCCTGGAGCGCAACCCGAACTTCCGCGAGGACTACTTCCCCACCGAGGGCGCGCCGGGAGACGCCGAGCAGGGGCTGCTGGAGGATGCGGGCAAGCGTCTGCCGCTGATTGACCGGGCGGTGTTCCGCTTGGAGAAGGAGGTGCTGTCTCTGTGGACCAAGTTCCTGCAGGGCTACTACGACCGCTCGGGTGAAAGCCACGGCAACACCAACCGGGTGTTCGACCAGGCCTTCGTGGTCGGCCCGAATGGGGTGGAGCTGGGCGCGGAACTGGCCAGCCATGGCATCACGGTATCGCCGGATGTCAAACCGGCGATCTATTATTACGGTTTCAACATGCGCGACCCGGTGCTCGGCGGCTACACCGAGGAGCGCCGGAAACTGCGCCGTGCATTGCAGATTGCCTTCGATACCGAGGAATACCTCAAGATCTTCTACAAGGGCAACGGCATCCCGGCCCAGTCACCGATACCGCCAGGCATACCGGGTTTTGTCGAAGGCGAGGCCGGCATCAACCCCTACGTGTACGATTGGGTAGACGGCGCACCCAAGCGCAAGTCAATTGAGCACGCAAAACAGCTGCTGACCGAGGCCGGCTACCCGAACGGCCGCGATGCGCGCACCGGGGAGCCGCTGAAGATCTTCATTGACGTGCAGAGCCAGGCCATCTCCAGCACCAGCATGAACTGGATGGACCGCGCTTTCGGCCGCATTGGTGTGCAGGTCGAATACCGTCCGGCTGACTGGAACCGCACCCGCGAAAAACTGCTGACGGGCAACACACAGATTTTCTCCCACGGCTGGCTGGCCGACTACCCGGACCCGGAGAACTTCCTGTTTCTCCTCTACGGGCCGGAAAGTCCGCTGATCTGCAATTGCGATGGGGCCAACAATGCGAGTTACGAGCGCCCAGAATACGACGACCTGTTCCGCCAGATGCGCGTGCTTCCTGCCGGCGAGGAGAGGGATGCGCTGGTCGCGCGCATGGTCGACCTCTACCGCGAGGACGCCGTCTGGCTGTACGGCTTTTACCCGAAGGACATCTACCTGAATAACCCCTGGGTACACAACAACAAACGCCACGGCATTTCCAAGAACACCCTCAAGTACGTGCGCATTGACGATGACCTGCGCGAGCGCAAGCGCGAGGAGTGGAACCAGCCCGTGATCTGGCCGCTGTATGCCATGAGCGCGCTGCTGGTGGCATTGCTGCTTCCCGGCATTATCGCCTACCGCCGTCGCCTGCGCGCGACGGCCCGCCAGTAACAGGAGCGACCATGTTTGCCTATATCGTGCGCCGCCTGATCTATGCCATTCCGATTCTGGTGGGCGTCAATTTGCTCACCTTCACCCTGTTCTTCGTGGTCAACTCGCCCGATGACATGGCAGCGTCCCAACTCGGCGACAAATACGTCACCCCCGAGGCTATCGAGAACTGGAAGCAGAAAAATGGCTACGACAAACCCCTGTTCCTGAACCCGGACGCGGCGGGCGTGGCGCAGATTACCGATACCATTTTCTTCGACAAGTCCGTGCGGCTGTTCGCCTTTGACTTTGGCCGTTCGGAAAGCGGCCGGGACATCACCACGGATGTCGCCACTCGGATGTGGCCCAGCCTCGCCGTCGCCCTGCCCACCTTTCTGGTCGGCATTGGGGTCAACATCTGCGTGGCCCTGATGGTGGTCATGTTCCGCGGCACCCGGCTGGACCGCGGCGCCGTATTTGTTTTTGTCGCGCTGATGTCGATTTCCTACCTGTTCTACATTATCGGCGGGCAGTTCCTGGTGGCCAAAACCTGGCGACTGGTGCCGATATCCGGGTTTCACACGGAGGGCCAGGTATGGAAGTTCCTCATCCTCCCCGTGCTGGTAGGTGTGGTGGCCGGCATCGGCGCCGGCGCACGCTGGTACCGCACACTGTTCCTGGAGGAGGCGAACCAGGATTACGTGCGCACCGCCCGTGCCAAGGGTTGCAGCGAGCTGTCTATCCTCTTCCGGCATATCCTGCCCAACGCGCTGATCCCCATTCTCACCGGTGTGGTGGTACTGATTCCCTCACTCTTCATGGGCAGCCTGTTGATTGAATCGTTCTTTGGCATACCCGGCCTCGGCAGCTACATGCTGGATGCCATCAACTCGCAGGATTTTGCCATCGTGCGCAGCATGGTGTTTATCGGCTCAATCCTGTACATCATCGGCCTGCTGCTGACCGATATCTCCTATACCTGGGCCGATCCCCGGGTACGGCTGTCCTGAGGGCCCGGCAACGATGAAACCCGTTATCCTCTGGTCCGATGCGCTGATCTTCCTGCTGGTGATCTCACTGGCCCTGTTTTTCTGGCGCCTGCGACGTGACCCACAGACCCGGGAGCGCTGGGCTGAAGTCTTCAGCTCGCGCCTCGGCATGGTGGCGTTCACCGTAATCGCCGCCTACATCATGGTCGCCCTGCTCGACTCTCTGCATTTCCGGCGCGCGCTGGAGAACCCGGAGAGCCTCGCCACCGAAGAGGTGTTCTACGACAACAAGGTCACCAGCGTCTTCGATGTGCTCACTGGCGGCATGGGGGAACGTTTCGAGCGCACCTATTCCGCGCCTTTTGCACTGCTGTCCTTTGAGAAGGAAAATATCAAGGACGCGGACGGGCGCGACATCCGTGATTTCCCGCCCCTGCGTCATGCGGGACAGCACCTCAGTCACCCCGACGAACGCGCCGCCGACATACTGGGCAAGAGTGTCCGCGCGCTACTCTGGGGCCTGCTGCTCTGCGCGCTGGTGATCACGCCACAGTGGCTGCTGCTGCGTGGCAGTCGCTTCCCCTGGCTGGCGTCGTGGACGACACAGGCGGTCATTCTGTGCAGCGCCGTGTGGATGGTGAGCCTGAGTCGCCACTACCATATTCTCGGCACAGACCAGGGCGGCGCGGACGTGCTGTTCCAGTCACTCAAGGGTATTCGCACCGGTGTGCTGCTGGGCACCCTGGCCACGCTGGTCATGCTGCCGATCGCGGTCACGCTGGGGGTCATGGCCGGTTACTTCAAGGGTTGGGTTGACGATGTCGTGCAGTACCTCTACACCACCCTGAGCTCCATTCCCGGGATTCTGCTCATTGCCGCCTCCGTGCTGCTGTTTCAGGTCTACATTGACCTGAACCCGGATTTCTTTGCCGTGGGCATGGAAAAGGCGGATGCCAAGTTCATCGCCCTGTGCTTTATCCTGGGGGTAACGAGCTGGTCGACGCTGTGCCGGCTGATTCGTGCGGAAACCCTCAAGATCAGCCAGCTCGGCTACGTGCAGGCAGCGCACGCCTTCGGCGTCAGCCACACCCGAATCCTGGGCCGGCACGTGCTACCCAACGTCGTGCATATCATCCTTATCACGTTCGTACTCGACTTCAGTGCACTGGTCCTCGCGGAGGCCGTGCTGTCCTATATCGGCGTCGGCGTCGACCCTTCCATGGGCAGCTGGGGCAACATGATCAACGGGGCGCGGTCTGAGCTGTCGCGGGAGCCCACCATCTGGTGGACGCTCACCGGCGCGTTCTTTTTCATGTTTGTCCTGGTGCTGGCCGCCAACCTGTTTTCCGACCTGGTACGCGATGCCTTCGACCCGCGCACCAGCCTGCGGAGGGCAAGCGCATGAGCAGGGAACACCAAACGCAGCCTACAGCGGGCACCGTCTGCCTGCGGGTCCAGGACCTCACGGTCACCCTGGCCGAGACCGGCGAGGCGATCGTCAAGGGCATCAGCTTTGAGCTGCAGGCCGGCAAGGTGTTTGCGCTGGTCGGCGAATCCGGCAGCGGCAAGTCGGTCACGTCCCTGGCCGCGATGCGCCTGCTGCCGGATGCGCTGCGCATCAGCGGCGGCAGCGTGGAGGTGTCGGGGCAGGACCTGTTTGGCTTGTCCGAAGCGCGTATGCAGGAAGTCCGCGGGCGCCGTGTAGCGATGATCTTCCAGAACGCCATGAGTGCCCTGAACCCGGTGCAGACCGTCGGCAGGCAGGTTGCCGAAACCCTGCGGCTGCACACGCGCCTGCGGGGTGCGGCGCTGCGCGAGCGCGTGGTGTCGCTGTTCCAGGAAGTCGGCATTCCCGACCCCGAGCAGCGTTTCGACTTCTTCCCTCACCAACTGTCCGGTGGCCAGCAGCAGCGCGTCATGATCGCCATGGCCCTGGCCTGTGAGCCCGATGTACTGATCGCCGACGAGCCCACGACCGCTCTGGACGTCACCATCCAGCTGCAGGTGCTGAACCTGATACGCGAGCTCACACGCTCAAGGCAACTCGCAGTTCTGCTGATCACCCACGACATGGGTGTAGTCAAGAACACCGCCGACGACGTCGCGGTCATGTATCGCGGAGAGCTGATTGAACGCGCCAGCGTGGAGGATTTTTTCCACAACCCGAAGCAGGCTTACAGCCGGCGGCTGATCGACGCCCTGCCGGATCTCACGCATTTCCGTGAGGCGGCGACCGATTCGCCGCTGCTGGAGCTTGAGGATGTGAAGGTCTGGTTTCCCATTCGCCGCGGACTGCTGCAGCGGGTGGTCGACCACACCCGCGCCGTGGACGGGGTCTCCCTTGCCATCGGGCGCGGTGAAACCTATGCCCTGGTCGGTGAATCCGGCAGCGGCAAGTCCACGCTGGGGCGTGCGGTGCTCAACCTGGAGCCGATCGCGGGGGGTGAAATCCGCTTCCAGGGCGAGACCATCGGCGGCCTGGGGCGCGGCGCCATGCTGCCTTACCGGAAGCAGATACAGGTGATTTTCCAGAATCCGTTTTCGTCCATGAATCCGCGCATGACCGTAGGCGACATCATTGCCGAGGGCATGATCAGCCTGGGACTGGCGCTCTCACCGGAAGAGCGGAAGGCACGCATTCAGCGGCTACTGGAGCGGGTGCAGCTCGCTGCGGAGCACGCCCATCGCTACCCGCATGAATTTTCCGGCGGCCAGTTGCAACGCATCGCGATCGCCCGCGCCCTTGCGGTGAATCCGGAGTTGATCATCTGCGACGAGCCGACCAGCGCGCTGGACGTGTCAATTCGCGCCGAGGTGCTGGACCTGCTGGCAGAGCTGCAGCGGGAATTCGGTGTCTCTTACCTGTTCATCACACACGACCTCTCCATCGTTCCCGGTCTTGCCCACAAGGTGGGTGTGATGCAGCGAGGCAAACTGGTAGAACAGGGTACCGCAGAGCAGATTCTCACCGCCCCCGAGCACCCCTACACCCGGGCGCTGCTGGCCGCAGTGCCAAGGATCTGAGGGGCTGCCGCGGCGCAGCGCCCTACATCACGCCGTAGGCAATCATGGCGGCCGCCACTTTGTTGAACCCGGCGATATTGGCGCCCTTGAAGTAGTCCACGTGGCCGTCCGCCGCAGTGCCAAACTCAACGCACTGGTCGTGGATGCCGCGGATGATGGTGCGCAGATGCTGGTCGACCTCGGCCCGGCTCCATTGAAGCCGCAGGCTGTTCTGGCTCATCTCCAGGCCGGACACCGCCACTCCCCCGGCGTTAGCCGCCTTGCCCGGAGCGTGCAGCACATTCTTGGCCGCCTGAATCACCCGAATAGCCTCCGTCGTTGCCGGCATGTTGGCGCCCTCGGAGATGCCCCGGCAGCCATTTTCCACCAGCTGCTTGGCATCATCCGCAGTGATTTCATTCTGCGTGGCGCAGGGGAACGCCAGATCACAGGGCACTTTCCAGGGGCGCTCATCCGCGTGAAAGGTCGCACCGGAGAACTCTCTGGCGTACTCCTCGATGCGTCCGCGACGCCGGTTCTTCAGCTCCATGATCCACTGCAGTTTCTCGTGGGTCAGCCCCTCCGGGTCGTGGATGAAGCCACCCGAATCCGACATGGTGACCACCTTGCCACCCATGCCTATCAACTTTTCTGCACAGTAGGTGGCGACGTTACCGGCACCGGACAGCAGGCAGGTTTTACCCTCGATACTTTCCTTATGGTGGGAGAGCATTTCCTCCATCATGTACACGGCGCCGTAACCGGTCGCTTCCGCACGAATCCGGCTGCCGCCAAACTCCAGTGATTTTCCGGTCAGCACGCCCTCGAAGCGGTTCACAATGCGCTTGTACTGGCCGAACATGTAGCCCACCTCACGCCCTCCCACGCCGATGTCTCCGGCGGGCACATCGGTGTTGGGACCGATATGCTTGTAGAGCTCGGTCATGAATGCCTGACAGAAACGCATGATCTCGCGCTCGCTCTTGCCCTTGGGATCGAAGTCGGCGCCTCCCTTGCCGCCGCCCATGGGCAGGCCGGTCAGGCTGTTCTTGAACACCTGCTCGAACGCAAGAAACTTCAGTACCGACTGGTTGACCGAGGGGTGGAAGCGAATGCCGCCCTTGTAGGGGCCGATGGCATTGTTTTGCTGAACGCGAAAGCCGCGGTTGACGCAGATTTCGCCGTGATCGTTCTCCCAGACAACGCGGAAGGTGACAATGCGGTCCGGCTCCGCCATCCGCTCCAGGATTTTCAGCTCCTGATAAACGGGCTTGTCCGCAATATAGGGCACAATGTCCATGGCCACTTCGTGTACGGCCTGCGCGAATTCCGGCTCTCCCGGATTACGGCGCTCGATTTCCTCCATGAAACTCTGTAATGCGTCTGCGTGCTGTGCGTTCACTGTATTGGCTCCTGTGTGCGGTGCACGGGCGGTTATCGCGGCGGGTCGACCCGGGCCGCAGTGGACCCGTTCACCCGAAACCACCCGGCAATGGAATATCGGTCGCGGTTGGCCGGCAGCACTTCGTGGGGAAACTCCTCGCTGAGAAACACCACCACAGTGCCATGCAGCGGCTGTACCAGCAGCGCGGCGTCGTCGTCGGTGCCGGTAAACAGGCGTAGCTCCCCCCCATTGTCGCCCTGCCACCCCGGATTCAAATAGGCGACCACGGACAACACCCGGTTGGCCTCTCCGCGAAACGCGTCCACGTGCTTGCGGTAGAAATCCCCGGGGCGGTAATGCGCAAAATGACTTTCAAAGGAGAACAGGCCGAGTAACAGCTCCCGGTTCAGGAATTCACGCAGAGCCTCTGCCCACGCCAACCACGCCCGCCCGACAGATGACTCGCCGGTGATCCAGCAGATCGCATCGGTGCGCACGAAGCTGTTCAATGTGTGGTCGTTCTCGCGGCCAACACCGGCTGCGGTGAACCGTGCAGCGCTCATTGTGTGCAGGTGGTCCAGCAGGCCGCCGGCCAGCGTCAGCGGCAAGGCGCCCGGGGAGACGCTGTAGCCGCGGTCACGCAGGTCTCCGGCAATCCGCGCGAACAGTTGCGGGTCGACAAGCGGTGCGTCCTCAGCACTGTGGGTGGCCAGGGCGCTCAACGGCCGCGCTGCTCCAGACGCTGCTGAAACTCCGCCATGATCAACATGTACAGTTCCTTGCCCAGATAGGCATCCTCAACGTCGTGCTCAATGCTGGGGTTATCATTCACTTCCATGACGTAGACCTGCTGTCCCTTCTGTTTGATATCTACGCCGTACAGCCCCTTGCCGACCACACGCGATGCCTTCAGCGCCGCGTCCAGCACCACTTTGGGCACCTCGAAGGTGGGCAGGGTTTCGAATCCGCCTGAGGAAAAGCGTTTCGCGCCGTGGTTGTAGATCTGCCAGTGGTCCCGCGCCATGTGGTAACGGCAGGCGTAGATGGCCCGTCCCGCCAGCACTCCCACACGCCAGTCGAAATCGGTGTACATGTACTCCTGTACCAGCACCAGCGCGGTATTACTGAGTAATTCCCGCAGTCGGTGGGCCAGTTCCTCCCGGTTCGCGACCTTGTATATGCCCTTGGAGAAGGCGCCCTCGGGCAACTTCAGAATGCAGGGATAGCTGAACTGGGCTTCGATCTCATCGAGCTCAGCTTCCGACGTGCCAATGACCGTGCGCGTTTTCAGGGAGGGCACCCGGTGATAGCTGAATGCGTCGTGCAGGAACACCTTGTTACAGCAGCGTAGAATCGATGCCGAGTCATCGATCACCACCAGGCCCTCACGCTCGGCCTTGCGCGCCAGGCGATAGGTATGGTGGTCAATTGCCGTCGTCTCGCGGATAAACAGCGCATCGTACTGCGCGATCTGCCCGGCCTGTTGTGCGGTGATGGTTTCCGCGTGCATGCCCAGCTTTGCCGCGGCCTTGATAAAGCGCTTGATCGCCTCTGCATCGCTGGGCGGAATGGCCTCCTCCGGGTTGACCAGAATTGCCAGATCCCAGCGCAGAGGCTTGCGATTCGAAGAGGTACGCCACACCTGCTCGGTAAAGGTCTTCAGGCGCTGCTGGAACAGGCCGCGCTCGACGTCGGTAAGATGTGTGTACCCGTGGCGGCGCACCGTCAGGCGGGGACTGCCGTTCTCCAGCGCCAGACGAAACCGCAGTATCGGTGCCGGGTAGCGCTCAAACAGATTGCGCACGGACTTGCGCCAGCGCTCGTCCTCGGTCCAGCCAAAATAGGCGAGAAACTCCCGCGTCTCGCCTTCCTGCAGGGAGGCCGCGTCAAATGCGGTCAGGTTGACGTCGTCATCCGGCCCCAGTGTCAGGTCGCGCAAATCGTTGATCGCGCTGACGCTGGGTAGCACCTTGTGCTGGCGCGCTTCCGCCAGCAGGGAACAATAATATCCCCGGCTCAGGTAGTACTCGGTGTCGCACAGGTTGATGAGACGGGTCTTGGGTTCGTTGCGCTTGGGGAAGTCGACCAGATAGCGCTCAAAGGAGACCACTTCCAGCTCATCCGAGGCCAGGGCGAAATCGTCTTCATCGACGACAATAATGGTTTTATACATAGCCCATCCCCCTCATGCGAGGCTTGCAAGATCTTCTTTACGAAAGGCGCGCAGCTGCGCCAGGTTGTCCGCGGCGACGTGCTGCACCCAGTCGGGGTTGGCGATCAGCGCCCGGCCTACCGCCACCAAATCGAACTCACCCGCATCCAGCCGCCGCAACAACTCGTCCAGGCTGGCGGGTTCCGCTTCCCGGAACGTGGTTTCACCGGGTTTGGGTATGAAATCCGCGTTGAGGCCGACACTGCCCACGGTAATCGTCGGCTTGCCGGTGAGCTTGCGGGTCCAGCCGGCCAGGTTGAGCGCGGAGCCTGCGAACTCCGGCTCCCAGAAGCGGCGCGTGGAACAGTGAAAGATATCCACGCCTGCCGCGGTCAACGGCGCCAGGAACTCATCGAGCTCGGCGGGGCTATCGACCAGCCGTGCGCTGAAATCCTGCTGTTTCCACTGTGAGAAGCGGAAAATGATCGGGAAGCCGGCCCCGACAGCACGGCGCACCGCCTGAATGACATCTACCGCAAAGCGGGAGCGCTTGGCCAGGCTGCCACCGTAGGCATCCTGGCGCTGATTGGTACCCTCCCAGAAGAACTGGTCGATCAGGTACCCGTGAGCACCGTGCAGTTCCACGGCATCGAAACCGCAGGCCCTGGCGTCCGCGGCAGCCCGTGCGAACGCGGCAACCACATCGTCGATGTCCTGCTGCGTCATCGCATGCCGGTTCACCCTGCCCGGGACATTCATGCCTGAAGGCGTGTAGCCCGGCACATCGCCCTCGGGCATCACCCCGGCACTGCGCATGCCACCCACGTGCCACAGTTGCGGCGCGACTTTCCCACCCTCGGCGTGTACGGCCTCGGCAACCCGCCGCCAGCCCGCCAGGGACGCCTCACCGTGGAAATACGGCACATCCGGGTAGCCGTTGGCCGCGAGATGGCCCACACAGGTACCCTCGGTAATAATCAGGCCGGTACCGCCCTCGGCACGACGACGGTAGTACTCCACCACCGCGTCCCCCGGGACATTTCCCGGGGAAAAATTGCGGGTCATCGGTGCCATCACGACCCGGTTACGCAGCGCGAGCCCACCAAGGTTGACGGGTTGCAGAAGGGGGTTGGTCGCAGGCATACGGGCTCCGGAGGGGATTAAAACCTGCGCGGCAGCGTATACCAGCCGATTGCCCAACACCAGCCGCGAAAAAGCAAATATGGCGGCCCTCGCGGCAACCCGAAGCTCCACGGCAAGCCATGGAAAAGACCTGTCGAGGGGACTGTCAATCTGCGCAGAGCCCGCCTGCGTACACAGAACACAGACCCAGACGGCGGAACAATGCGCGAACTCTACTGGCTACAGAACGACCTGCGCCTGCAGGATAACCCGGGGCTCATGGCCCACACCGCAGCCTCAGAGCTCCTGCTGGTCTACATCTGGCAGGAGCCCCGGCCGTGGTGCAATCTGCGCGGCCTTGGCAAACAGCGCCAGCGCGTCACCCTTGAGCACCTGCAGGACCTTCGGGAACAGCTCGGACTGCTCGGACAGGACTTACTGGTACTCCGCGGCCAGCCGGAGACCCTACTGCCTGAGCTGGTGCGTCAGTGGCGCATTGACCGGGTCGGGACCAGCCGTTGCGCCGGCGTGTATGAGGAACAGCAGCTGGAGCGCCTACGCCAGCGCCTGTCGATTCCGTTGCAGGTGCACAGTGGCAACACCCTGTTTCGGCGCCAGCAGCTGCCCTTTGCCCTGGAAGACCTGCCCCTGCAGTTCACGCCGTTTCGCAGGGCGGTCGAGTCGCTGGCCATTGATCACCCTCTGGAAGCCCCCGGACACCTGCCGCCCCCACCGGCGGGCCTGACCTTCGCACCGCTGCCTGCTGCACCCATTGCGCCGCACACCGCCCTGCCGCTGCGCGGTGGCAGCCGTGCCGGACAGCGCAGATTGCAGCAGTTCACGTTCGGAGAGCAGGCGCTTGCGCACTACAAGGAGACCCGCAACTGCCTGGATCCACTGACCGGTTCCAGTACTCTCTCCCCCTGGCTGGCCGGCGGCGCGCTCTCTCCGCGGGAAGTCGCGCACACCGTGTACCGTTTCGAGGCCGAGCTGGGGGCCAACGCGTCCACGCACTGGCTCGTGTTTGAGCTGCTCTGGCGTGAGTTTTTTCACTGGCGCGCCCTGCAAGACCGACATCGGCTGTTTCGCTTCGAGGGGCTTGGAACCGGGCGCAACAACCGCTTCTGCACCTTCGATCCAAGAGCCTTTGCCCGCTGGTGTCAGGGAGATACCGACTTCCCGCTGGTCAACGCATTGCAGCGCCAGCTGCTGGCGACCGGCTGGATGAGCAACCGCGGTCGGCAGATCAGTGCCAGCTGCCTGATCCACGAGCTGGGGCTGGACTGGCGCTACGGCGCCGCGTTTTTTGAGAAACACCTCATCGACTACGATGTGGGCAGCAACTATGGCAACTGGCAGTACATCGCCGGCGTTGGCTGCGACCCGCGCGGCGGGCGCCGCTTCAATCAGGCCAAGCAGGCGGCGGAACACGACCCGGAGGGGCTGTTTACGACCAAATGGGGCGGACAGCGGCCAAAGCAGCCACTGTACGTGACCGATGCCGCGGACTGGCCGCTGATGCCAGACACCCCGGAGGCCGACCGTGGGCCGGACTGAACGCCCCAGCAAACTGTGCCCGGTGTGTGCGAGGCCGTTCCAGTGGCGGGCGCGCTGGCGTCTCAATTGGGAACAGGTCCGCTACTGCTCCCGACGCTGCGCAAGCCGGCGCAACAGCGTCAGCCGGGTGGACCCACCAGCTGCTGCAGAGCCTGGTCGGCCCAGACGACGATAGCCTCGCGATCGGCGGCGCTGCGCTTGCGCCAGTTTGCGGTGATCAGGCCCATGCGCGGGTTCTCCGACAATGCCTCCAGGTGCCGGTCGATAAAACGCCAGTACAGCGCGTTGTAGGGGCAGGCGCCTTCTCCGGTCATGCGTGACGGTGAGTAGCGACACTCCCTGCAATGGTCGCCCTGGCGCTGGATGTATTTGCCGCTGGCCGCATAGGGCTTGCTGGCCATGACACCCCCGTCGGCATGCAGGGCCATACCCAGGGTATTGGGCAGCTCCACCCATTCAAAGGCATCCACATACACGGCCAGATACCATTCGCACACCGCCTTCACATCCAGGCCCGCCAGCAGGGCGAAGTTGCCAATGACCATCAGGCGCTGGATGTGGTGGGCATAGCCGAGATCAAGGCTCTGGCTCACGGCGCGCTGCAGACAACGCAGGTCGGTTTCAGCATTCCAGAAAAACGCCGGCAACGGCATCCGGGCGTCCAGGCCATTACCTTCGGCGTAGTCCGGCATCAGCAGCCAGTACACGCCTCGCACATATTCGCGCCATCCGAGAATCTGGCGGATGAAGCCCTCTGCAGCAGAGAGGCTGCAGTGGCCGTCGTGCCATGCCTGTTCCACATCGCGACACAGCTCCAGCGGCTCCAGCAGGCCGATATTCAGGTACATGGAAATCTTGCTGTGAAACAGCCAGGGCGACGCCTCTGTCAGCCCATCCTGATACCTACCGAAATCGGGCAACGCGTGCCGCAAAAACCAGTCGAACTCGCTACGGGCCTCTGTGGCCGTGCAGGCGTAGTTGAACTGCTGCAGATCGCCGGGATTGCTGGGAAAAGCCTCTGCCACCTCGGCGAGCACCTCGCGGGTCAGGGCAGACTGTTGAAGCCTGCGGCGTTGCGGGATCTCGCGCTGCTGGCGCCAGCCAACGCGGTTTTCCTGATCGTAGTTCCAGCGACCACCCGCGGGTTGCCCATCCGTTTCCAGCAATACGCCGTAGCGGCGCCGCATGTCACGGTAGAAGTATTCCATCCGCAGCTGCTTGCGGCCCTGCGCCCATGCACGAAACTCGCCATGACTGGCCAGAAACCGGCTGTCTTCCAGCATTTCCAGCTCGATACCCAGCGCCTGCGGCCACCCGGCCATGGCCAAGCGCAGCCGGTACTCACCGGGCTCGCAGACCCGCACAGTTGCGCAGGGGTGGCGCTCCATCACCTGCGCCAGCGCCACCTGCAGGGAGGGCACGCCGTCCGCGAGGCGAATGTAGTGCACCTGAAAACCGCGCGCCCGCAGCTCCTCGGCAAAATGCCGCATCGCAGAGAAAATCAGCGCGATCTTGTGCCGGTTGTGTGGCACGTAACTCGCTTCCTCAGCGACTTCCGCCAGCAACAACAGATCCTCCCCGGGATCAGCGCTGGCGATAGCGGGGTTGGCGAGGGACAGCTGGTCTCCCAGCACGAGAACAAGGCGCGATGCAGGCATGCACACAATACGCACCCGGGTGGCGCACGGACCACGCCCGGATGCGCTCCGGGGCTATTCCTGCAGAATCAATGTCTCCCCAATCTGCTGGGCGGCGATATCCGCTTCGCAGTAGGGGAAGCGCACCCACTGTTTGTTCGCATAGAGCTCGGTCTGGTCGGCAAAGTGCGGCGATTCGGGATTGGTGGACTGCGAGGGAACCAGGATCACATCGGCAATGGGGCACTCCGAATCGTCCCAGGTTACCGCCTGGATATAGGAATTGCCGCTGCCCGGATTGACATAGCCGGTGTCGCGCAAGGCCGCACTGATGGCCCCATACACGCCCATGGTGCCCGAGCCACCGTGGATAGGCACACGCACACCGTTGCGTTCCAGTACCTGCACCTCGCCCCAGGGCGCGTCCAGCGGCACACCGGCCGCTGCCAGCCTCTCGCCCGCCACGGCCAGTGCATTGACCACCCGCGCGCTGTTGGCCGGTACGCCCAGGTCAATGCCGGATGGCGTGTTAAGCGGATCCTCCGGATTGAAATCCACTGCCCAGAACTCGTCACTCTGTACAATGTTCTGGAACCTGTTGCCGAGTTCATCGCTGATCTCTTTCCAGAACTCGGTGAAAATCTGTGCACCCCGGCTGTCCACGTTGACCCGGCGATCCCAGCCGGCAAGGACGTTGCAGGCCTGCAGGACCGGCGCGGCAGCCTCAGTGGCGCAAATGGCCAGCACGTCATCCAGCACGACCTCCGCACCATAAACGCGGTTTGCGTACATCAGGCCCTTGAGGGTCTCCAGGTTGAACAGCGGCTCCGAATCCAGACCATCGGTGGCCTGCTTGCGCTCCTCCACCATGATGTGGCCAATGCGGGTGCGCAGGAACTGTTGCTGCCGCTCATACCCGACTGGCCCCATGATGACCGGGAAGCCCTCCAGGGGATTGTTGGCATCGGACAGCCAGTAACTGTTGTTGCTGTTGCCTACGTAGTCTGTGGTCAGCAGCTGCGGCAGGCTGGAGCCACCGTACAGGTTGCTGCCCGGTGGGGCTTCGGGGTCCGTACCCCACTCGCAGGCCGGATCGGAGCCGTCCAGCGACAGGATGACGTTGGTGGTCGCAGCCGCCAGCAGGGGCCCGACCACACCGTTGATACAGCGATCGAGCTGGGCCTGGGTGACAAAGGGCACCGCTGACAGCTCGCCGTAGAACGCCTGGCCCGCCCGGTCAGCCGCCAGTTCATGGAACACCGGATTACCGATGCTCTGGAGGGCATCAACGTACTCTTCGATTGAGCCCGCCTGCCCCTTGGTGATCCACTGTTCTATACCGCGAATCCCGGTGAGGATATTGGCATCGCGAAACGCTAGTACAGAGCCGTTGAACATCGGCCAGCCGTCCAACAGCGACGCCACCCCCTTCAGGTTAACCACCGGGCCATAGTGCGACACATAGAAGACCTGCTCACGATCCTGCAGGCTGCCATCAGGCTGGCGCACCTGGATGGTCACGGTCTGCGGTACGATGTCTCGCCATTCACCGTCGTAGTCATACTGCAGCGGGTTGTCGGGGTTGAGCTTCAGTTCGTAGAGACTGAAGCGGTTGGCCAGTGACACCGTATGCGTCCATGCCACGTCCCGGTTGAAACCAATACCGATAAAGGGGAAGCCGTGCAGTGCAGCACCGGCGACATCGTACACCCCCGGCAGCGTCAGATGAGCCTGATACCAGGCACCGCTGCCGAACCAGGGTTGGTGCGGATTTCCCAACAACATGCCCTTGCCACTGCGGGTGGCATCGCGACCCAGGGCCAAACCGTTGCTGCCGCGGTCAATATCGCGCAGCGCTACGGCGGCATCCTGCAGCGCGCGCACGGCATCGTCCAGCGCATCAGGGGCGGGTGCGGCACCTTCATCAGGGCCTGTGGTGGCCAGAATCGCGCGCCGGAACAAACCCTGCTCCGAGCTGCCACGCAGCGCCTCTCGGCGCAGGAACAGGAACAGGTCCACACTGTCGATGGGGTATACCCAGTCGGCGTTGCGACAGCCATAATCGCCTTCGGGCAGGTTATCGAGACCGGTTTCTTCCAGGTAGCGATTCATGCCCCGGCTGTAGCCCTCGGCGAGATCACGGGCAAACTGTGGCAGGGCCGAGACAAACTCCTCGGCGAAAGCGTCCTTGTCACCGTTGAGAAAGCGAAACAGGAAGTCCGATTCGACATTGCCCATCTCTTCCCCCATGAGCTCTGCTGAGCGGCCGGCGGCAAAGACAATTTCACGCATCGCTACGCAGTAGTTATCCTGCGCGTAGGCGTAACCGAAGCCGTAGCCCAGGCTGCCCCAATCCTCTGCACGGATGTGCGGTATGCCATACTCAGTGCGGCGGATTTCAGCAGAATAGGTGAGTTCCGGTTCAGGTGGCGGAGGCGGTGGCGCAATCTGGTCGCTGGAGTCGGAACAGGCAGCCAGCACAATGCACAGGGACGCCGCGAGAACAGTACGTGAGGGCATGCAAAACCTCTTATTATGGGTTGAGATTACGCGCTAACGGCGTCGCCGGGTGGCTGTGAGCATAACACTAATGTACGCTAGTTTCGCGCACACCGACGCTCAAATTTCGGGGCGTAACAGGGACAGGAGCGCACCGCATGAACACTTTCAGCACCGATCGCGCGATCTGCGTATCCCGCCTGTTTGACGGCGAGCGCTGGCATGAAGACAGTGCCCTGCTGCTCGCGGGAGAGCGCATCGTCAACCGTGTGCCGATTGCCAGCCTGCCCCCCGAGCTGCCCCGCGAGACCGTACCCGATGGCATGCTGGTGCCCGGCTTTGTCGACCTTCAGGTCAACGGCGGTGGCGGCGTGCAGTTCAACAACGCGCCCACCGTGGACAGCCTGCTGCAGATAGCCACGAGCCATCGCCGCTACGGCACCACCGCCGTGCTGCCCACCCTGCTCAGTGACGCGCCCGACGTTCTGCGCGCAGGCGCCGACGCGGTGCGCACCGTTCAGGCGGGCGACAACCCCGCTGCAGCGAGCGTACTCGGGCTGCACATCGAGGGGCCCTTTTTCGCCGCAACGCGGCGCGGTACGCATCGCGGCGATCGCCTGCGGCGCTGCATGCAGGCGGATATCGACTGGCTGTGCAGCCTGTCAGACCTGCGCTGCCTGCTCACCGTCGCACCCGAAATCATGGCCCCGGGGCAAATCCGCACATTGTGCGAGGCCGGTGTAACCGTGTTCGCCGGCCACAGCGATGCCGGTTACGAGGTGGTGCAGGCAGCACGGCGCGAAGGACTCAGCGGTTTCACCCACCTGTTCAATGCCATGAGTCCACTGCTGGCACGGGAACCCGGCGTCACCGGAGCGGCGCTGGAAAGCCTCACGGACTGGCTGGGCATCATTGCCGATGGTCATCACGTGCACCCGGCCAGCATCCGCCTCGCACAGCGCTGCGCCGGGCCCGGTCGCCTGTTCCTGGTCAGCGATGCCATGGCGACCGTGGGTAGCGAACAGCGCTGGTTCACGCTGTATGGGGAGCGCATCGAGGAGCATGAAGGCAGACTGGTCAACGCGGAAGGCGCCCTTGCCGGCAGCGCCATCGGCCTTGTGGACGCGGTACGCTACTGTCACCAGGTTGTCGGGCTGACACTGGATGAGTGCCTGCGCATGGCGTCATGCTACCCGGCGCAACTGCTGGGCGATGCCTCGCGGGGTCACCTCACCGCGGGCGCCCGGGCGGACATCGCCCTTCTGGACGATACGCTTGCGGTGAGCGCCACCTGGCTCGGTGGCGTGCGCCAGGATCACGCCCCCAGCCCCTAGGCTGTGCCAGTGTGCCGAGCCATCAGCGCGCCCACATCGACACGTGCACCCAGCCGATGTGCCAGCATGAACAAACCGCCCAGCTTGCGGTGGAAGTAAATGGCGTCCGTCGGCGGCGCCTGCCAGAAATCTCGAAACCCGGTGACAGACTGGCCCAGTTCCATCAGCCGTGCCGGCATGTCCGACGCGCCAAAATCATAGGCACCGGGGTGCCGCAGCGGCTCCAACGCCAGCAAGAGCATGTCCAGCACCAGCTCGCGGTACTGCGAACCGGGGTCACCCATGGCGTAGCCGACGCGCTGTGCCGCACGCGCCAGCCCTTCCCGGTCCTCCGCCATGGCCGCCGCTGCCAGCTTGCCGTAATCCCGCACGAAACCGGCGCGAAAGCGCCGCGTAGCGCCGAAGTCGAGCAGCACGATCGCGCCGTCGCTGTCGCGGTACCGGTAATTGGCAAAATTCGGGTCCGTCTGCACCAGACGCAGGGAAAAAAGTTCCGTCAGCAGCAGCTCGAGCAGCGCCGTCATCACCCGGTCGCGTTCCGCTGCGGGCTGTAGCGCCAGGGTCTCGATGGGCTCGCCCGCTACATAGGTCATGGCCAGAACCGTGCGCCGCGTCAGGTCGGGCAGCACTTCAGGCAGCACAAACCTGGTGTCCTCAGCCAGCGCGTCGCGAAACCGCTGCAGGAATTTCGCCTCGCGGAGGTAATCCGCCTCTTCCCGCAACTGCACACGCACGTCGGCCAACAGCGGCTCAACGTCCAGATGCCGCGGCAGCAGGCCCGACACCCGCAGCAGGCTGGCGATGTTGTCGACATCACTCTCGATACTGTCCGCCACACCGGGATACTGGATCTTCAGCACTGCCGGGCGGCCATCTGGCGCCCGGATACGGTGTACCTGACCGATGGAGGCAGCCGCCAGCGGTTGCCACTGGAAATCGTACAGAGCAGGATCCCAGCGCTTGCCGTAGGCACCGTGCAAGGCCGCCTCCAGCTGTGAGCGTGGCATGGCATCGGCGTCCGCGCGCAGGCGTGCAAGAATCTCGGCGAGCTCCCGGGGCAGAAAGTCCCCGGTATCCATGGACAGGATCTGCCCCAGCTTCATGGCGGCGCCGCGCATGCGCGACAGCTCGCGGGTCACGCGACGCGCGTTGCCCGGGGTCAGCAGCATGTCGCGCATTTTGGGCCGCTTGCCGGCGCGCAGCTGCCGCTCACCCTCCGCCAGCATGCCACCGGCCACACCGCCGGCAAGCCGCGCCATGCCCGCCAGACGCCGCAGGCGACCTGCCGGAACCGGGCGTTCCTTGTCGCGCTCCGCCATCAGCCTGCAGCCCGCCAGCGCGCAATGTGCCCGGCGGCCAGGTCGTGCCCGTTGAACTGCGCATCGAGCACCGCGATGAACGTGAATACGCCTGTGAGCTTGCGGGCAATGAGGGCGAAATCACGGGAGGGCGTGGCAAAATCCAGCGAGGCGGCAGAACTGGCGGCGCGTTTTCCCGCGCGGCGCAGCAACTGGGAGCGGCCCCAGCAATAATCACCGTCCGCGTTGAGGTACTCCGCGGGCAGCTGTGCAGGGGGCCGCAGGGGCTCGAGCAAGGCAAAACAGAAATCGGTGAACGTATCGCGGGCATAGGCGCTGCTGCCCGCATTCAGGCACCCCAGGCCCACCAGGCTTGCGAGCAGCGCAGTGCGGTCCTGCTCCAGGCCCGCGGCAATGGCCCCCCCGAGGTGTTGCAGAAACGCGGCCTCGCATTCGAGTGTCGAGCCAAAATCCAGCAACACCAGCTGGTCGCTGCGCGGCCCGCTGCGGATCAGGTAGTTGCCGAAGTTCGGATCCGTCTGCAGCAGGCCCCAGGCGTAGAGTTCGCGAAAAAACAGATCCAGCATGGCGCGCCCCAGCGCATTGCGTCGGCGCTGCGACAGTTCACCGATCGCAGTATCCGTGACCAGGTGCCCTTCGATATATTCCAGCGCCAGTACGTCTGCTGCGCAGTAGCGCGGGTGGCGACGCGGCACATGGTAGCGGCAGGCGTTCGCAGCCGCAGGCGCACCCTGCACGTGCTGGGCCATCGCATCGCCGAGGCGCGCCTCGCGATCGTAGTCGATTTCATGGTGCAGGTGCAGCCGCATTGCCTCCAGCCAATCGTCCAGTTGACGCCCGGCAGGCAGCCAGCGCGCCAGCACCAGCATGCGCACGACCGTATCGAAATCGCTGTCGATCACATCGCGCAGGCCCGGATACTGCACCTTGAGGCAAATACGCTCGCCCGTCGCCCGTACCGTGGCCCGGTGCACCTGCGCCAGCGAGGCGGCGGCGAGGGCTTCCTGTTCCACATCGAGCTCGTCAAGGCGGGCACCGAGGCTCGTGTGCAGTGCGGGGCCAATCTCGGACCAGGGTAGCGGCTGGGTGGCGGCATTGAGTTCCTGCAGGGCTTCGGTCAGGGCACGCGGCAGAAAGTGCTCGCCGAGCAGTGCGAACATCTGCCCGATTTTCACGTAAGTGCCCTTCAGGCGACCCAACTCGGCGACGAAGCGACGGGCCTCGCGGCGCAGGAACTCCGAGTCTCCCGCATCCGGCTGCTGCTCCCCACCGGCACGCAGCCGGGTAAGCGCGCCATCCAGGGCGAACGCACCGCCGGCGCGCAAGCCGGCCAGCGACATGGACAGACCGCGACCCAGGCCGCCGCTGCGCAGAGATGACATTGGCTTGCGTTTACCCATGGGCCTGATACGCAACGATGTCGCCCCCGGACTGACGTGAGGCCGGGCAGAAGCCAGACAGGCCGGATTCAGCGATCAAGCAGCAGCCGCGCGAGCCTTTTCCGGTGATGCTGGGCATCGCCGAAGGCCTGTTGCACCCACTGCGCGCGGCGCACATAGAGCTGCGCGTCGCACTCCCAGGTAAAGCCCATGCCGCCGTGGAACTGCACCGCTCGATCGCCGGCATATTTGAGTGTTTCTGTTGCCTGCGCCTTCGCCATGCGACAGGCGATTTCCGCCTCCTCATCCAGCGGTCCATCACCGACCAGGGTGGCCGCGTGGTAGACGAACGATCGGGTGGCATCCAATGCCATGAGAATCTCGACACAGGGGTGCTTGAGCGCCTGATAGGAGCCTATCAGCTTGCCGAACTGTGTACGGGTCTTGAGGTACTCCACCGTTGTGTCCAGACAGCTGGCGGCGCTGCCGCCGGCTTCTGCAGCCAACAACAACCCCCCCAGAAGACGCACGTCCCGCAGCGCGCGGGCAACGTCGGGGCCGCGCAGCACCGCATCCCCTGCAACCTGTACGCCACTGAAGTCGATGGTCTGGGCGCGACGCGTGGCATCGATCAATACGTGGTTGCGCCGCGCTTCCGGCGCAACGGCCGCTGCCGGCACCACCGCCAACACGGGCTCTCCCTGCTCCTGTGCCACGACCACCAACCACGCCGCGGCGGCGGCTTCCATCACCTGCTGCTTGACCCCACGCAGCACGCCATCGCTGCCCAGTTCACAGCGGATCTGCTCAGTGCCCCAGTCGGCGTTATCCAGCAAGGCGATGGTGGCAGGCGCTCCGGCGGCAATCGCCGCCAGCACAGCGCTGCAGTCACGTCCCGCGCTGGCGCGCAACAAGAGCTGGCCCGCCAGCAGCGTAGCCAGCAGGGGGCCGCCCAGCAGGGACCGCCCCAGCGCCTCGCACACGGGAACCGCCACCGACACGCCCAGCCCTGAACCGCCTACAGCTTCTGGCAGAGCCATCCCCGGCCAGCCCATGTCGACCATCTCGCCCCAGACCGCAGGATCGTAGCCGAGGTCTGATTCCAGCAAGTCCCGCACGCGTTCCAGCGGTGACCTGTCGGCACAGAAACCCCGGGCCACATCCAGGATCATCGCCTGGTCATCAGTGAAATCCAGCGCTGTATTCCCAATCACCGACACCGTTCTCTCCTTACTTGGGCAAACCCAGGATGTGCTCTGCAATGATATTGGCCTGCACCTGGCTGGTGCCGCCGCCGATGGTGGCGGAAAAACTGTTCAGATAGGCCCGCTGCCAGAAGCCGCCCTGGCGCGCCGCCGCGTCGCCCACATACAGGCCACCGTCCGCGCCCTGCAGGTTGATGGCCATCTGGCGCATGCGCCGGGTGCTCTCGGTGAAACGCAGCTTGTTCGAGAGTGGCAGCGAGAAGGGGTAGTCCGTGGTCAGGGCCGGTATAGCGGCACGCCGGTCACACAGTACCACCGCTTTTTCCTCCATGATCATTTGTACAAGCTGGTCGCGCACCGCAGGGTCCTGCAGTGCGGGTTCGCCGTCGCGCTCGACGTCCGCCAGTTCGGCAATCATGTCGTCGATCGCGATGCGCACAAAGGCCAGGCCACCCGCCGCACCGGCTTCCGCGCCGCGCTCGTATTGCAGCGTGCGCATGGCGATTTTCCAGCCCTGCCCCTCCTCCCCCATCAGACAGCTGGCGGGGATGCGCGCATCGGTGAAAAAGGTTTCGGTAAACCCGTATTCCCCGGTGAGCTTGCGTATCGGCCGCGGGTCGATTCCCGGCACCTGCATCGGCGCCAGGAAGAACGACAGGCCATCGTACTTGCGCTCCGCCTGCGGATTGGTACGCGCGAGCAGGATCATGTATTTCGCGAAGTTGCCCATGGTGGTCCAGATTTTGGTGCCATTGAGCACGTATTCATCACCTTCGCGCCGGGCCCGCAATTGCGCACTGCCGAGGTCGGAACCGTGGTCCGGCTCGGAAAACCCCTGGCACCAGATGTCCTCGCCCGAGAGAATGCCTTTCAGGTAGCGCGCTTTCTCGGCTTCCGTACCGATGTCGTTGATCAGCGGCCCGGCCCAGCCCAGGCCGATCACGTTGAAGCAGATGGGAACGCCATGGCGACGCATCTCCTGATCGGCGATGGACTGGTAGACGGGATCCACGCCCTGCCCGCCGTATTGCCGCGGCCAGGCCATGCCCAGATACCCCGCCGACCACACCTTGTGCTGCCACTCACGGAGGAAGTCCAGCTGCTGCTCGCTGCCGACCTCCATAAAGGATTGCGGCAGCAGGAACCCGGGATCCGCCGGGCGGTTGGCCTGCATCCACGCCCCCACCTGTTGCCGAAACTCTGCCTTTTCCCGATCACTCACCTGACTCACAGCGTACTCCTCGTCAACAGTAGGCACTCAAACCACATCGGGCAGCACCAGGGGCTCAGCCTGGGCATTCGCACGCTGGAAGCCCGGGCGCGCCATCAGCCGCTGCAGATAGTCTGCCGTGGCGGGTTTGTAATACTTGTCCAGGTGCAGCATCTGGCCCAGATACAGTGCATAGCCGATGGCGATATCCGCCACGGTAAAGCGCTCCGCCACCAGGTACGCCTGGCGTTCGAGGCACTCATCCAGGCGCCGCAGGCGGGCCCGAAACCACTTCGCGTAGTCATCCGCTACCGCGCGCTTGGCCGGATCCGGTTCGAAAAAGTAGTAGCGCAGGGCAATGGTCTGGGGAAACGTGAGCGTGGCATCGCTGTGGTGCAGCCAGTTCAGGTAGGCGCCGTAGTCGGGGTGTTCCGGGCGCAGGCCCAGGCCCCGATCTTCGTAGCGGTCTACCAGATACTGGCAAATCCCCACCGACTCCGTCATCACGGTATCACCATCGACAAAATAGGGCACCGTGCCCAGGCTGTTCACTTTGAGGTAATCCGGCTGCATCACCCGCGGAGGGAACGGCAGCACCTCCAGCTCATAGTCCAGGCCCAGCTCTTCCAGCGTCCACAGGGGACGCAATGAGCGGGCGCCACCGCAGTGCCATAACTTCATATCAGACTCCGTACTGGCGCGCCGCCAGGTCACGCATGATCTCTTCCGAGCCGCCGCCTATCGCGTTGACCCGAACCTCGCGGTAAATCCGCTCGACGCGACTGCCGCGCATGTAGCCAATGCCACCGAGTATCTGCATCGCCTCGCGGGCACAGAACTCCACCGTCTCACTGGCCTGCACCTTGAGCAGGGCAATATCGCCCGGGTTCGCGGTGCCCGCTTCAATCGTCTCAAAGCACAAGCGTATGTACGCCTGGGTGGCGTTGATCTTCTGCTTCATCTGCGCGATCTTGTGGCGAATGACCTGGTGATCCGCCAGGCGCTTGCCGAAGGTACGGCGTTCGCGGGCCCAGGCCACTGCCTCTTCCAGGCAAACACGCGCCATCGCTTCCATGCCGGCGGCCATCGCCATGCGTTCGCCGTTGAAATTGGTCATGATCACCCAGAAACCCTGGTTTTCCGGCCCGATCAGCTGGTCTGCGGGCACCCGCACATTGTCAAAATACAGGGTTGCCGTGTCCGATGCCCACCAGCCCTGCTTGCGGCTCAGCGGGGTGCGACTGAAGCCCTCTGCGTTTGTGGGAATCAGCAGCATGGAGACGCCCTTGCCGCCCTCGCCGCCCGTGCGCACCGCGGTGGACACCCAGTCGGCGCGCATGCCCCCGGTAATATAGGTTTTGGAGCCGTTGACCACGTAGACGTCGCCGTCGCGCACCGCGGTTGTGGTGAGGCTGGCCACATCGGAGCCGCCTCCGGGCTCAGTAATCCCCAGGGCGATATGCTTCTCGCCGGCCAACACCGGCGGAGCCACCCGCTGTTTCATGTCTTCGGAGCCCCAGTGGATCACCGGCGGCAGGCCGATACCGTGCACCATGAGACTGGCGGGGATACCGCCGGCCCCGATACGCGCCAGTTCCTCCTGGGTGATCCACGCGTGCCAGCTGTCGATGCCCTCACTGGTGCCCCCATAGGCTTCCGGATAGCCCAGCCCCAGTAACCCCACAGCCGCGGCCTTGGGCCAGAGCGCTGCCGGAATCTCGCCCGCCTCGTCCCAATCATCGGCAAACGGCATGATTTCGGTGTCGATAAAACGGCGCAGCTGCGTACGCCAGGCTTCGTGCTCCTCGGTGCACCAGGGGTTGGGTAATCGTGCACTGTCAAAATCCAGGGACATCGGTCCTCTCCGGGCGGTGATTTCAGGCGAGCCGGTATAGTACGGTAAGCCTCGCCGGGATGCATGCCCTGCAGGCGGCACCGCCCCCGGGCAGGCACCATCGCCGTTCCGCTAGGAGACCAGTGCGAGGACCTCCTGGAGCTCCGGATGCGCAGCGCCGATCTCGCGCAGTTCACGACGCGCACGCTGCGCCAGGGTCGCAGGGGCGCGGTCACCCAGGGCCAACACCTCTGCCCGCAGCAGCCAGTCCTCAGGCCGGGCATCGAGTGCCCTGACCACCGGGGCCTGATCAGCACCCAGCGCCAGCGTCGCCACCGCGTGGTAGGCCGCCTCCAGTTCGGCATCGGGCGTTGCGCACGGGGAACGCGCACTGCTGACGGGCTGGTAGAGCGGGTACTTGGCGCGGTCCGCGCTGCCACCAAACACCGAGCAGATTGCTCCGCCCACCGCCATGTCGTAGCGCCCCCATGCCGGCTCGAACAGCACTTCACCCTGCAGGTCGGTCACCGTGCAGTCGCTGAAGCTGAGCAGCAGATTGCGGTGTTCCTGCCGCAGCACATCCTGCAGGTATCCGCGCACGGTGATGCCCGACAGAAACTCCAGGCAAACCGGCTCCCCAATGCGTATGTTGTGCGCCTTCAGCTCATCCACCGAGTACTCGGACAGACAACGGGTAAAGTCCTTCAGCTTGCCAATCGGCGAGCCAAAGCCTTCGGCGTGCGTTGTCGTGCCGTGTCCATAGATCTCCGCGCCCCGGAAAGCGATCTGGGTCGGCCCCACACACTGCATATACACCGCCTTGCCAACCGCATCACAGAACACCGACGTGAAGCAGCCACTCACCTGAACACCCGTGTCATATTCCGCCGTACACACGGTGCCGGCGGCAATCGCCTGACGCAGCGCCGCTGCGCCGCCTACGCGATACGCCATGGTCGCGGCGAACTCTTCCAGCACCTGGCTCAGATGCCGACAGCTGCGGGTGACGTACAGCCGTGGCTGCTCCCGGGTGATGTCATAGGGTTGCGACACCGCGTCCACCGTAAGCGGCAGTTTGCGCACCCGCAGGTCGTCCAGGCAATGGCGGCTCTCGCCCAGGGAGGACAGCAGTCCGGCCCCGAACAGGCGGTAATCCGCGACATCACCGACCAGGCCATACTCCACCGTCCACCAGTGCAGGCGTGCCAGCAGGGCTGCCTCGGAGGGCGCTTCTTCGACCGCCTGCAGCGCGTTCAGCGTTTGCTCCGCGGCGGCGATGCGTTGCGGCTCCACGCCCGGTGTTTCCTTGAGTATCGAGAGCTCACGAATCGCTTCGTACTGTGCGTGATCGCGCCGGGAGGCGATGGCCCGCATGCCGATTTCGCCAAAACGCTGCAGGAATTCAGCGTAGTCGACATCCACGATAAAGGGTGCGTGCCCGGCCGCCTCATGCACGATATCCGGCGCCGGGGTATAGACAACGTGTTCAACACTGCGCATATCCAGTGCGATCACCAGTACCCGCAGCGCCTGGAACTCCATGAAGATGGCCGGCGGAATAAAGCCGTCGACCACAACGGCGCGCCAGCCCAACTGCGCGAGGCAGGCGTTCATCTCGTCGATTGAGGGAATATGATCCAGTGCGATGCCGGTGCGGGCGAGACCCTCCAGATACACCGGATGCGCAGTGTCGCGCAGCTGCCGCACCAGGTGCCGCATGATAAATCGCCAGAGCGCCTGGTCCTGCGCCGTGTACTGCTGCTGGTAATTCTGGACCTCCACAAAGGGCCGCAGGTGTGTCGGCAGGCTGGCGACCACCTCCTCCTGTGTCATGCAGCACTCTCCGGGCGTTCTGTGCCGTCCGGGGTCGGAGCCATCGCCTGCAATTGCAGATCCAGTCGGTCGAGCAGGTTGAACAGTGTGTCCCGCTCCCTGGCTTGCAGGGGAGCCAGCAACGCCTCTTCCCAGGCCAGCGCCTCCGGTTCGATACGACGAAACATCGCCAGGCCAGACTCACTGAGGCGCAGCAGTGATGCCCGGCTGTCGCGGTCACAACTGCGACGCCGTAGCAGACTGCGCTCGGCGAGGCCGGCGACCGCCCGCGAGACCTGCACCTTGTCCAGCGTCGTGAGTTCCGTGACCTGCCGTGCCTGCAACTCACCGTATTCGGCGAGTGTGACCAGCACTCGCCACTGGGGAATGCTCAGGCCAAAGCGGTCACTGTAGATACGCGACAGGGAAACACTGATTTTGCGCGCCAGGCTGTTGCAGCGGTAAGGCAGGAATCGCGCGAGGGAAAGAGAATTCGGCATAGGGCACCTGCAGGCAGAGACAGGCCCTGAGTATACGCCCGGGGAAAGTGGTTTCCAATGCAACCAAATTCCCCACGACCACCCGCCTGCTACTTGCGATAGTCCAGCGGCGGTTCGCGATCACCCAACAGCGGACGATAGCTGAAATCCTCGCCCCGACGCTGCTCGAATTCGCTGCGTGCCGCACGCACAAGCTGCGGTTGCTGGAACAGGTCCGCAGCAGTGAGCGCGAGGGTTTTGGCCGCCACCATCATACCCTTGACGCCGATATCAGTGCCGCCCGCGGCAATCGCCTGCCAGGTGTGGGGCGCAGTACCCGGCACCCAGGTCGCCGCACGCATCTCACTTGTCGGCACCACCCAGCTCACGTCTCCCACATCCGTCGAGCCCATACTGCGCGAGGGTGCGAAGGGCTCTATGCGTGCCGCGGCGGCAGCCAGATCTGCCTCGCTCTGGGCCAGCGACTCCGCCAGCGTGTTGGCGAACGCCAGATCGCGCGCACTGTACTGAACACCCCCGACCTGCGACAGGCGCTCGTGCATGGTCCTCGCCAGGGTTTCGTTGGGCAGCACGCTGTGGTTGCCGTGAATCACCTCGTAGCTCACCTCGGTGCCGGTACCCAGCGCGGCGCCTTCAGCCGTTGCGACCAGCCGTTCCCAGAGCGCTTCCAGGGTTGCCGCCTCGGGATGACGCAGGTAGTAGAAAGACTCGGCAAAGTCCGGCACCACGTTCGGCGCCGAGCCACCACTGGTGATCACGTAGTGCATGCGCACTTCCTGCGGCATGTGTTCACGCAACATGTTGGCCATGACATTCATCGCCTCCACGCCATCCAGCGCAGAGCGCCCGCGCTCCGGGGCCACGGCGGCATGCGAGGACACGCCGCGAAAACGGAACTTGGCAGACTTGTTGGCCAGCGTCGTCGCGGGATTGGATTGATTGCGGTCAGACGGGTGCCACACCAGCACTGAATCCACGTCCTCAAACAGGCCGGCTCGTACCATGTATACCTTGCCGGAGCCGCCCTCTTCCGCCGGCGTGCCGTACAGCCGAAGGGTGCCACTTACGCCGTTTTCCTCCATCCAGTGACGCACGGCGACCGCCGCGGCTACCGAGCCAGCACCGAACAGGTGGTGGCCGCAGGCGTGACCGCTGTGTTTCTCCGTTGCGGGCTCCCTTACCGGTGCTGCGGTCTGGGAAATACCGGGCAACGCATCGAATTCAGCCAGGAGACCGATGACCGGGGCGCCGCTGCCGTAGCTGGCAACAAAGGCCGTGGGCAGTCCGGCCACGCCGGTCTCAATGCTGAACCCCGCGCGGGCCAGCGTGTCCTGCAGCAGGGCGCTACTCTCGTTCTCCAGGTAGCCAAGCTCGGCCTTGTCCCAGAGGGACAGTGCCAGCTCGGCGTAGTGCGGCTGCTCGCGATCGAGCCTGAGGAGCATACTCTCCTCGTTGCCGCCCTGTGCTGCACTGGCCATCAGGACTGTGGTGAGCGCCGCAATCGCGGTGAATCTGTGCATGGTATCTGCCTCCGTGAGCTGAAGCGGGGATTTCGCCACCTTACCATCGCAGGCGACACAATGCCTGATATGCTTGCAGGCTGAAGGGTCCTGAGCAAGGTTTGTGGATGTGGTAAACCTCAGATTGTGGGCGGCAGCCCTGAATGGAATGCCCGGTGTGACCACTGAGCAATGGGCGCAGCTGGACCCCGTGGCGCGGTGGCTGCTGGCCTGCAGGGCATCCGTGCTGTTCATGACACTGACCGCGGCCATGCTCGGCGGGTTACTGGCCTGGCGTGCCGGCCGTTTCGACCCGCTCTTCTGGCTCGCCTGCGCAACCGGCCTGTTATTCGCACATGCCAGCAACAACCTGCTCAACGACTACACCGATTCCCGCAGGGGCATTGACCGCGGCAATTACTACCGCAATCAGTACGGTGTGCACGTGCTGGAAGACGGCCTGATGAGCGAGGCACAATTCTGGCGCTATTTCGCGTTCACCGCCGGTGTGGCGCTGGCGCTGGGCCTCTGGCTGGTGAGCGAACGCAGCGGGCCGACACTGGCGTTATTGCTGGCCGGCGCCTTCTTTGTGCTGTTCTACACCTGGCCGTTGAAAACTATCGGCCTCGGAGAACCCGCCGTGCTTCTGGTGTGGGGGCCACTGATGGTAGGGGGCACCTACTTCGTGGTTTCCGGCGCATGGAGCAACGAGGTGGCATGGCTCAGCCTGGTATTCGCCCTGGGGCCCACTACCGTGCTGTTCGGCAAACACATCGACAAGCTCGGCGCCGACCGTGCCAAGGGCGTTCACACCCTGCCGGTATTATTGGGCGAAAAGCGCGCGCGAGGAACTACCGCTGCCCTGCTGCTGGCGCAATACGCGCTGACGCTGGCGCTGGTCCTGACGCAGACATTTGGCTGGCCGCTATTGCTGGTTTTTGCCAGCGTCCCCGCCCTGCAGAAAACGTTGCGGGCGCTGCGTACAAGCAAGCCCGAGAGCCGGCCGCCAGCCTATTCTGCGACGCTCTGGCCACTCTGGTTCTCCGCAGCCTGTTTCCGTCACACGCGTCAGTTCACGCCGTTGTTCCTCGCCGGCGTGCTTCTCGATACGCTGCTATAAAAAAAGGGAGCCACCTGACGGTGACTCCCCGGGACTCCCACCAGGGGTAGCGGGAGTTGACCTCGCTAGCGCAGGGTAGCGGCGACGCGCTCGGCGCCAACCTGGCTCACAGCCTCGGCAAACGCTGAGGCGTGACAGGCGCGGTTGTTGGCGGCCTGGCGCAGGCCACCAGCGGCACGGTAATCGGCAGAACCGCAGACTTCGCGAGCAGCCGCGCTGATCCGCTGATGCAGCACTTGCTGACCCTGCGCGGTATCCAGATTGAGGTCGCTGAGCTCAACCCGCACACTGGCGGCTTCCATTCCCTTGGCCAGTACCAGCGTGTCTTCGTGCGCGGTGGCAGCAGTGGCTGCAAGGGCTACTGTGCTGCATGCACCGAAAGCGAGTGTGGCGATGTACTTTTTGATTGATGGTTGCATGGTCGTTCTCCTGGCCAAATGTGGCGTTGTTGTTGGTTTGAGGACCCGCTAGGTGGTGTCCCGCGCTGTCCATGGAACACAGATTAGAGGCCCCGTGCGCCTGCCGACAGGGGCTTTCGATGAGTTGCAGGGGGCCAGCGATGAAATGCATCAATCCAGCGACGAATGGCTTGCGTAATCGACTCTTCACACGCACCGCCGCTTGGCTTTCGAGCGTAGCCACAGGATAATGCCACCCCATGCGATACCGCGGACAACAGGACTACGACCACCGCCAGCCGCCCCGAATCGGCGTACTGGTCACCAACCTTGGAACACCCGATGCCCCTGAAAAGGGAGCACTTCGCCGCTACCTGAAGGAGTTCTTGTCCGACCCGAGGGTGGTGGAGGTACCGCGCCTGCTCTGGCTATGCATCCTGCACGGTATCATCCTGAACATTCGACCCGCGCGCTCCGCAAAGGCCTACCGCACGGTATGGACCGAGCAAGGCTCGCCGCTGCTGCTGCACACCCGTGAGCAGGCCAGTGCATTGCGCAAGGCGCTGCAGAAAACCTACGGCGACTCTGTGCAGGTGGAGTTCGCCATGCGCTATGGCTCTCACCCCCTGTCGGAGCAGCTGCAATCGCTCTTTGATCGCGGCGTACAGAGGCTCGTGGTGCTGCCGCTCTACCCGCAATACAGCGGCCCGACTACCGGCTCCACCTTTGACGCCCTGGCGGCCGACTTCCGTCAGCGCCGCTGGCTGCCTGAACTACGCTTCGTCGCCCAGTACCACGACCACCCCGCCTATATCAGCGCACTGGCCGCCAGCGTGCGCGCACACTGGCAGGCGCACGGTCGCGCCGACCGCCTGATCATGTCCTACCACGGCGAACCTGAGCGCTACCTGCACAACGGGGACCCCTATCACTGCCACTGCCACAAGACCAGCCGCCTGCTGGCGGAGGCGCTGGGGCTGGACGCCGATGACTACCTGACCTGCTTTCAATCGCGCTTCGGCCGCGAACCCTGGCTCAAGCCCTACACGGACGACACCCTGCGAGGCTTGCCTGCACAGGGTGTGACGTCCGTGCAGGTCATCTGCCCGGGGTTCTCGGCAGACTGCCTGGAAACCATCGAGGAAATCGGTGTGGAAAACCGCGGCTACTTTATGGAAGCCGGCGGTGAACGCTACGAGTATATTCCCTGCCTGAACAGCGAACCGGTACACATCGAGGCGCTCACCACACTGGTAGAGGAGCAGATGCAGGGCTGGTCAGCAAAACCCTTCGACGCAGAGGCTACCCAGGCCCGCGCCAGGGCGCTGGGCGCGTGACAGGCCGCGTTGACTACAGCCAGCGCCGCACCCGGGCGCGATAGGCGGGGTAGTCCTCGGGAAAGAGGTCCTGTAGCAATGCCTCTTCGGGCCGTATGTAGCGCCACTCGACAATCGCCATGAACAATGGCGGAACCAGCAACGCCAAGCTGGATCCCACCGTCACCGCGACCCCAAGCAGAATGGCCGCCATGCCCAGATACATGGGGTTGCGTGTGAAACGGTAGACGCCGGTGGTGACCAGCGCCGACACATTGCGGAAGGGAATCAGGTCAGTGCCGGCGCGTTTGAACAGGCCCCCTGCCACCACAAGCATGGCGAGGCCAGCGAGCAGGATAGCCCCGCCCAGCAACTGGCTGGCCTGACTGGTGAAGCGGGGACCCGGGTAGAATTCATTGAAGGCAAAAATGGCGCAAACCCCGAACACCATCCACATGGGCGGATAGATAATGCGTTTGACCATGGTCCTCTCCTTTCCTCTGATCAGGCGCCGTGCATGTGCACGCCGGCGGGCTCCAGCCCGCCTATCGCGTAGGCCAGTATAATCCCGGCAAGGAAGGCCAGAGTCAATTTACCGCGATCGTGGCTGTGAAAATGCACCTCGGGTAGCAGATCGCTCAGGGCAATGCAGATGAAGGCGCCGGCAGAAAACGCCAGCGCACCCGCCACGGCGTGATGACGGGCATCCCCGAGCAGGTCCACCCCGAAGAAAAACAGCAGCGCGCCCAGGGGGCAGAGCAGCGCAAACCCGAGATTGGCCAGCGAACGGGAGCGCCGGCTCCAACCGCCCGCCTCCATAATGGTGGTGATGGACATGGCATCCAGCGGTTTGTGCAGAAGGATAGCCAGAAACACACCGACGCCGAGCAGCCCCGCACTGCGCCCGACCTCGCCCTGCATCACCGCTCCCAGGGCAACGCCATCGATCAGCGTGTGCACGCCCAGACCAAGCGCGAGCCCAATCCAGCTCAGGCGGTGTGCAGCGGGAACCGCCTGCGCGGGCACCAGCGCTGTGGGCACGGTAGCTGCCCCGCCGTGGTGCTCGTGGCCGTGCGCGTGGCTGTGGTCATGATCATGGTGCTCATGTTCTTCCTCACTGAAGTCGTGCTGATGAAAATGAAACATGCGCAGCAAAAGGAGCATGGTGATGAGGCCGATCATCAACCACCAGACCGATGCATCCGCGCCATACTCGCGCGGCTGCAGGGCGATACTGTGGGGCAGCAGGTGATAGAACGCGACACCCAGCATCAACCCCGAGACAAAACTCATCACCAGCTGCGTCCGGGTGTGGGTCATCCTCACCCAGTTTGGCAGCAGACCACCGGCCAGTGACAGCAGCGCGATGGCGATACAGTACGCAACCAACAGCAGTTCGGGTGTCAGGCTCATGGGTTTTCGCGGCCTCCAGCGGCGCTAGCACAGCACCAGGTTGTCGCGGTGAATCAGCTCTTCATCACCTTGATAACCCAGTAACGGCGCTATTTCGGCAGACGGTCTGCCCATAATGCGCCGCGCTTCGTCCGCGCTGTAGTTCACCAGGCCGCGCGCCACTTCACGCCCCTGCTGGTCAACGCATAGCACCATATCACCGCGTTCAAACTGGCCCGTCACGGCGCACACCCCTACGGGCAGCAGGCTACGACCGGACTCCTTGAGCACACGCACCGCACCGGCATCCAGTTCCAGGCTGCCGGGGATGCGCACCATGCCCGCCAACCATTGCTTGCGGGCGTTTTCCGATTGCCTGCCGGAGCGCAGCCAGGTGCCCAGCGCGCTGCCCGCCGCTACCTGAGCGACAACGTCGGGGTGGCGGCCGCTGGCAATGACCGTTTCGGTCCCCGAACGCGCTGCAAGGCGCGCCGCGCGCAGCTTGGTGATCATACCACCGCGGCCCAGTGCCCCACCTTCCCCCGCCATCCGGTCCAGCGCTTCATCGTGCACATCGCGCGTATCCACCAGCACCGCGAAGGGGTTGAGGCGGGGGTCTTCCTCGTACAGGCCCTGCTGGTCTGTGAGCAGCAGCAGGGCATCGGCATCGATCAGGTTGGCCACCAGGGCGGCCAGCGTGTCGTTGTCGCCAAAGCGGATTTCATCGGTGACCACGGTATCGTTTTCGTTGATGACGGGCACCACACCGAGGCGCAACAAGGTGGTCAGCGTACTGCGGGCGTTCAGGTAGCGATCGCGCGCGGTAATGTCGTCGTGCCCCAACAGCACCTGTGCCGAAACAATATCGTAACCGCGAAACGCGGTTTCATAGCTCTGGATCAGCGAGGACTGGCCCACGGCCGCGGCCGCCTGCAGCTCGTGCAGGCGGGTGGGACGCCTCGGCCAGCCCAACCGTACCAGGCCGGCTGCGACCGCGCCGCTGGAAACCAGCACCACCTCTGCGCCGCGCTCCCGCAGCGCCGCAATCTGGGCAACCAGGCTGCCAATCATCGCCGCATCCAGACCGCGGCCATCGTTGGTCAGCAGCGCGCTACCCACCTTGATGACCCAGCGCCGGCTGGCGGCAATTGTGTCGCGATCCGGTTCAGCCATCAGTGCACATATTCCACTTCAACATCGTTGCTGTCGTCGTCGCTGGCGTCATCCTCCGGCTGCCGGCGGTGACGGGCACGCAGGGCTTCAATGCGTTCGCGCGCTTCCTGCTGCATCCGCGACTGCTGCTCCGCCTCTGCTTCGGCCACCTCCGGGTCGGCGAGCTCCAGCGCCTTCTGTTCCTCCAGCGCCACCATCAGATCCTGACACAGGCGCTTGGTGCCTGCGCCGCTGATGGCTGCCGTCTCGTAGACCGGCCCCTGCCAATCCAGCGCCTCGAGCAAGGCCGCGCGACGGGCAGCGAGCTCATCCTCGGGGACCAGATCCACCTTGTTCAGCACCAGCCAGCGTTGGCGGGCGGCGAGCGTGGGACTGAACCGCTCCAGCTCCCGCACGATTGCGAGGGCCGCATCCGCAGGCTCACTGTCGTCTACCGGTGCCATATCCACCAGGTGCAGGAGAATCCGGTTCCGCGTCAGGTGCTTGAGAAAGCGGATACCCAGCCCCGCGCCATCGGAGGCACCCTCGATCAGGCCGGGGATGTCCGCGACGACAAAACTGCGGTGGGCGTCCACCTTGACCACACCCAGATTCGGCACCAGTGTGGTGAACGGGTAGTCGGCCACTTTCGGACGCGCCGCGGAGATCGCCCTGATCAGCGTGGATTTGCCGGCGTTCGGCAAACCCAGCAGCCCCACATCGGCAAGGACCTTGAGTTCCAGCTTCAGGGAGCGCTGCTCACCTTCGGTGCCGGGGCTGGTTTGCCGCGGCGCACGGTTGGTGCTGGATTTGTAGCGCGCATTGCCGAGTCCGTGCCAGCCGCCTTGGGCCACGACCAGGCGCTCACCGTGCGCCGCCAGGTCGCCGAGCACCTCGGCGCTGTCTTCATCAATGATGGTCGTGCCAACCGGGACCCGGAGAATGAGGTCTTCCCCGCTCTTGCCGGTGCAGTTGCGACTGCGGCCGGATTCGCCGTTCTCGGCCCGGTAGCTGCGCACAAAACGGTAGTCAACCATGGTGTTCAGGTTTGCGTCCGCCTCCATGATGACACTGCCGCCATCGCCACCGTCGCCCCCATCAGGGCCGCCGCGCGGCACAAACTTTTCCCTGCGGAAGCTCAGGCAGCCGTTACCGCCATTGCCCGCAAACACTTTGATGCTTGCTTCGTCTACAAATTTCATGGTTTGGCCGTTGCGCCCCGTGCCGGAGCGCGTTCGCCTCTGCGAACGTCAGTTACTCTAAAAAAAAAGCCCCGTCAGTTGACGAGGCTTCTGTCTATCCGGCCAGCTGGTCCGCCTGATCAGGCGCTCACCACCTGCACGTATTTCCGGTTCTTCGGGCCTCGGGTCACAAACTCCACCCGCCCTTCCGCGGTCGCGAACAGCGTGTGGTCGCGGCCACAGCGCACATTGGCGCCGGGGTGGAAACGGGTGCCACGCTGGCGAATCAGGATATTGCCTGCCTGCACCAGCTGACCACCAAAGCGCTTGACGCCAAGGCGTTTGCTTTCGGAATCGCGACCGTTACGAGTACTGCCGCCTGCTTTCTTGTGTGCCATAGTCGCTAGCCTCCGTTACGCCGTGATAGCAGTGATTTTCACTTCGGTGAACCACTGACGGTGGCCAGTTTCTTTCCGATAGTGCTTCCGGCGGTTGAATTTGACGATTTTAACCTTCTTGTGGCGACCGTGGCTGACCACTTCGGCCGTCACCTTGCCACCCGCTACCAGCGGAGTACCAATCTTGACCTGCTCGCCGCCGACCATCAATACCCGGTCGAATTCGACCGTGCCACCGGTGGCCACTTCGATTTTCTCCAGCTTCAGGGTCTCCCCCTCCACCACGCGATGCTGCTTGCCACCGCTCTCAATAACTGCGTACATTGTGTTCTCCGTTCAGTTAGCCTGCTCGCGACAAAAAATAACCCTGGATTATCGAGGGGGCAGAGCCAGGCACTAACAGTGCTCATGGTTCCGCGGCATACGCACAGGGCGCAACTGTCGCGGAGGGCGGCGATTTTACTCAACTCAACCCCCTCGGGCAAGGATTATTTGCCCCCTCTGCCGGCGTGCCGGGGGCCGCCGCCAAAGGCGCCAAGCTTGACACCCCCTCCCGACCCACCTAGCATGCGCGGGCATTTTCAACGCCCTCATACTATGCAGCAAATCCGCGCCAGCGTTGCCGGGGAGTTCGATCAGGTCAACCAGCTGATCATCCAGCAACTCCAGTCCAACGTGCCCCTGGTCGAAAACGTCGGCCACTATATCGTGGACGCTGGCGGCAAACGCATGCGCCCCCTGCTGACACTGCTGACTGCCCGAGCACTGGGCACCTGCTCAGCCGGGCACGTGACCTTTGCCGCCGTCATCGAATTCATCCACACCGCTACGCTGCTGCACGACGACGTGGTCGACGTCTCGCAGCTGCGCCGGGGCAGGCCCACGGCCAACTCCGAGTTTGGCAATGCTTCCAGTGTGCTGGTCGGCGACTTTCTCTACACCCGAGCCTTCCAGCTCATGGTGCAGCTCGACAACATCGAGATACTGCGGCACATGGCGGACACCACGAACACCATCGCCGAAGGCGAAGTGCTACAGCTGACCCGGGCGGGCAATGCCGACACCACCGAGCAGGACTATATCGACATCATCACCCGCAAAACCGCGGTACTGTTCGCGGCGGCCTGCTACGGCGCCGCCGTGCTGAGCGGGGCTGACTCGACACAGGCGGAAAGCCTGCGCCGGTTCGGCCTGCACCTGGGGCTGGCCTTCCAGATGATTGACGACATGCTCGACTATGCGGGCGATGCCGACACCATGGGCAAGAACGTGGGCGATGACTTGCGCGAGGGCAAGGTCACGCTGCCGCTGATTCATATCCTGCGCACCGGGACGGCCGACGAGCAGGCTCTGGTGAAACGGGCCATCACTGAGCGCTCCGCCGCAGAAATGGACGCGATCAGCGCCGCCGTGCGCCGCTGCGCCGCTATTGACTACACGCGGGAGCGCGCGCGCGAGCATCACGACCTGGCGGTGGCCGCCCTCGCCGGACTGTCCGCGGGCCCGGCACTGGAGGCCCTGCAGCACCTGACCCGGCTCTCCATCGATCGCGATCACTGAGCGCACACCTGAATTGCAGGCCGGGTTAGCCCTGCCTATACTGGCCGCCTGACACAGCGGCGCGCACCATGGCACACACACTGCAACTCCCGGACCTTCCCTCGTGGCATGAGCTACAGACGCTGGCCGAGGGGATGCGCGGCACCTCAGTCAGCGCCCTGTTCAACCGCGAAGTACAGCGTGCCGGCGATTTCACGGCCAGTGCTGCCGGGCTTACCCTGGATTATTCCCGCCAGCTGCTCTGTCGGGACAGCCGTGCCGCCCTGTTGCGACTCGCCGAACAGGCGCAGCTTCCCCGCTGCGCCCGCCAGCTGTTCAGCGGCGTTGCACTGAACAACACCGAAGCGCGCCCGGCGCTGCACACCCTTCTGCGTGCGCGCACTGCACCCGCCGGACTGGAGACCGAATTCAGTCGTGTGGAAGATACCCGGCACCGCATGCGCCTCTGGTGCGAGCGCATCACCTCGGGTGAGCTCAGGGGGTTTTCCGGGCAGGCTATTCGCGACGTGGTGAATATCGGCATTGGCGGTTCCGATCTCGGCCCCCGGCTGGTTACCGCGGCGCTGCCGGCCTGGCAGGGTCCCATACGCTGCCACTATGTGGCCAACGTGGACCCTGCAGACCTGCAGAACACCTTGCAGCAGGTGCAGCCTGAAACCACGCTGTTCATCCTCTGCTCGAAGTCCTTCCGCACCCAGGAGACCCTCGCCAACGGCGAGGCCGCGCAGCACTGGCTGCGCACCGCAGGCGCCGGGGATGAAGACTGGTCACGCCATTTCCTGGCGATTACCAGTGATCTCGACGCGGCAGCAGCCTTTGGCATTCCCGCCGACAATTGCCTGCCGCTGTGGGACTGGGTCGGTGGCCGCTTCTCCCTGTGGTCGGCGGTCGGACTGAGTATCGCCATCGCTATTGGCTGGGATGGATTCAATGCACTGCTTGCCGGCGCCGAGGCGATGGACCGCCACTTCCTGGAAGCCGACAGTGCGCAGAATCTGCCGATCCTCATGAGCCTGCTGGAGGTCTGGTACTGCAATTTCTTCCAGGCCGCGAACCATGTCGTGCTGCCCTACGACCAGGGTCTGGAACGGCTCCCCGACTACCTGCAACAACTGACCATGGAGAGCAACGGCAAACGCGTAAGCCGCGACGGTGAGACCCTCGGCTACGACACCGCCCCGGTGCTCTGGGGCGCCGCCGGCACCATGGGTCAACACTCGTTCTACCAGCTCCTGCACCAGGGCACACGGCTGTGCCCCGCGGACCTGATTCTGCCGCTGACGACCACCACGGGAGAAGCGGCGCAGCACCGCCTGCTGGTCGCCAACGGGCTGGCCCAGAGCCGCGCCCTGATGATTGGGCGCAGCCAGGACGAGGCGCTCGCCAGCCTGCAGGAACGCGGCATGGAGGAAAGCGCCGCAAGGCAACTGGCACCGCACCTGGTGATTCCCGGCAGCAGGCCACACAGCGTTATCACGCTGGATGCCCTGACCCCCCATACCCTGGGCGCACTGTTGGCCCTGTATGAACACCGCACCTTCTGCAGCAGCCAGTTGTGGGGCGTGAACGCCTTCGATCAGTGGGGCGTGGAGCTCGGCAAGGATATCGGCCAGAGCATCTTGCGGCGTCTGGACCACCCAGAGGCCGACAAGACTCTGGACCCGGCCAGTGAACGGCTGATAGCCGAGTGGTTCAGGGCGCAGGCGGCGGCGCGAACAACAACAGGCTAGGCGTCGATCAGCGCCAGCAGGGCACTGGTTTGCGTCCTCATCAGGTCGACATCACCGCGGCTTTCCACGTTCAAACGCACCACAGGTTCCGTGTTCGACAGGCGAAGATTGAAGCGCCAATCCGCAAACGCCATGGATAGCCCGTCCACCGAGGACTCCTCCAGTGCCTGCGGGCGATAGCGCGCCGCGACCTTCGCCAGCACCGCGGCCGGGTCATCGACACTGCGATTGATCTCGCCGCTGCAGGGAAACGCCGCCATGCATTCCGCAACCAGCGATGAGAGCGGCATGCCGCGGCGACCGAGCTGGGCTGCAACCAGCAGCCAGGGAATCATGCCGCTGTCGCAAAAGGCAAAGTCGCGGAAATAGTGATGGGCGCTCATTTCACCGCCGTAGGCCGCGTTCTCCGCCCGCATCCTCTCCTTGATAAACGCGTGGCCGGTCTTGCTTTCCACCGCGCGCCCACCGAGCTTCTGCACGCGATCGATAGTGTTCCACACCAGCCGCGGATCGTGAATGATCGCCGCTCCCGGGTGCTGTTCCAGGGCCATTTCCGCCAGCAGGCCCACGAGGTAATAGCCCTCGACAAACTCGCCGCGCTCATCGAAGAAGAAACAGCGGTCAAAGTCGCCATCCCAGGCCAGCCCCAGGTCGGCACCCTCAGAGAGGACTGCGGCGCTGGTCACGGCACGATTTTCCTGCAGCAGCGGGTTGGGCACGCCATTGGGGAAGTGGCCGTCGGGCTCATGGTGCAAGCGGACGAACTCGAAAGGCAGATGCGGCGCCAGCAGGTCGACGACGCGCCCCGCGCCGCCGTTTCCCGCGTCCACCACGATGCGCAGCGGGGGCAGTGCATCGACATCGACATAGGACAGCAGGTGCTCGATGTAGGCAGAGGAGGTATCCAGCGGCAGGTAGCGGCCGTGGGTGGCGGCCCGTGTAAAGTGGTTGGCCTCGGCCAGCGCGCGGATATCGGCGAGGCCGCTGTCGCCGGATATCGGCCTGGATTCCTCGCGCACGAACTTCATGCCGTTGAAATCCTTGGGGTTGTGGCTCGCCGTCACCACGATACCGCCATCCATTTGCGCGTGGCTGGTGGCGAAGTAGATTTCCTCGGTGCCACACAGCCCGATATCGTAGACATCCACCCCCTGCTCACGCAGGCCGTCCGCCAGGGCTGCCTTGATGGCTTCACTGGTGAGGCGAATGTCGTGGCCCACCACGACCTTGCGCGGCTTGACCACCTCGGCATAGGCCCGGCCGATGCGCCGCGCAATCTCCTCATTGAGTTGGTCGGGGACGCGCCCACGCACATCGTAGGCTTTGAAACAGTCCAGTTTTTCCATGAGTTTGCGCTCCGCCTACGGCTGTGAATAGTAGTTTTCGTAGACGAAGTTGGTGGCCTCGACAAAGCCCGGCACACTGCCGCAGTCGAACCGACGGCCCGAGAATTTGTAGGCCATGACGCAACCCTGCCGTGCCTGGGTCTGCAATGCATCGGTGAGCTGTACCTCGCCGTTGGCGCCGGGCGGCGTCTCGCGCAGGATGTCGAAGATATCCGGCGTGAGGATGTAGCGGCCGATGATCGCCAGATTGGAGGGTGCAGAGGCAGCATCCGGTTTTTCCACCATCTTGTCGACGCGGTAAATACCATCCTTCAGGCTCTCACCGGCAATCACGCCGTATTTGTGCACTTCCTCCATGGGCACTTCCTGAATGGCGACAATCGAGCAGCGAAACTGGCGATACAGTTCCGCCATCTGGCTGAGCACGCCCGGCCCATCGTTGATGCAGAGGTCATCCGACAGCACCACGCCAAAGGGTTCGCTGCCGATCAGGGCCTCGCCGGTCAGTATCGCGTGGCCCAGGCCTTTCATCTCGCGCTGGCGCACCATGGTGAACACGCCCTTGTCCAGAACGTTGCGAATGCTTTCCAGGTACACTTCCTTGCCGGTACCGGAAATCTGGTGCTCCAGTTCAAAGCTGATATCGAAGTGATCAGCGATGCTGCGCTTGCCGCGCCCGGTCACCATGGCACAGGTCGTCATGCCCGCCGCGATGGCCTCTTCCACGCCGTACTGCACCAGCGGCTTGTTGACGATGGGCAGCATCTCCTTGGGCATGCTCTTGGTCGCGGGCAGGAAGCGGGTGCCATAACCAGCAACCGGAAACAGGCATTTCTTGATCATCAGTGGCTCTCCTTGCGTGCCTGGGCGGCCTTCTCGCGGCCATAAACATCCTCAAAACGCACGATATCATCCTCGCCGAGGTACGTCCCCGACTGCACCTCAATCAGTTCGAGAGGAATGCGTCCGGGGTTGGCGAGGCGGTGCTTGCGGCCGAGGGGGATATACGTGGATTCATCCTCTCCCAGCATGAAGACCTTCTCTTCGCAGGTCACCTCTGCAGTGCCGTGCACCACGATCCAGTGCTCGGCGCGGTGATGATGCATTTGCAATGACAGTGTCTGCCCCGGATTGACAATAATGCGCTTGACCTGGAAACGATCGGCGCTGACCAGCGTTTCATAGGAACCCCAGGGGCGATAAACACGCGAATGCAGTGATGCCTCTGGCCGCGATTCGGCCTTCAGGCGGCTGACAATCCGCTTGACGTCCTGCACCTGGTCGCGGTCGGCCACCAGCACGGCGTCAGCAGTCTCCACAACCACAAGATTCGCGACCCCCGTGGCCGCCAGCAGGCGGGACTCACTGCGGAAATAGCTGTCACGGCAGTTGTCCAGCATCACATCGCCCTGGCTGACGTTGCCCTGCGGGTCGCGCGCTGCCACTTCCCACAGCGCCGACCAGGCGCCGACATCGCTCCAGCCGCAGTCCAGCGCGATCACGCCGCCTTCCCGGGTGTGCTCCATCACCGCGTAGTCGATGCTGTCAGCGGGACAGGCGGCGAAGGCATCTGCCTCGGGGCGAATGAAATCCATATCCTGCGTCGACTCCTGCATTGCGCGCCGACAGCTGGCCAGCATCGCCGGCTGGAATTCGGCCAACTGCGCCAGGTAGGTTTCGGCCCGCAGCAGAAACATGCCGCTGTTCCAGAGGTAGCTGCCGCTCTCAAGGTAGGCCTGGGCGGTGGCGCTGTCGGGCTTCTCGACGAACGCGTCGAGGGTGTAGAGATCATCCCCCAGCGCCGCGCCACAGCGGATATAGCCGTAGCCGGTTTCAGGTGTGTGTGGCACTACGCCAAAGGTCATCAGGCGGCCAGCGCGGGCCAGTGGCAAAGCCCGGGCAACCGCCTCGGCAAAGGCCTCCACCTGCTGGATCAGGTGATCCGCGGGCAGCACCAGCAACACCGCCTCCGGGTCCTGTGCCATTTCGTGCAGCGCCGCCAGGGCCACCGCCGGTGCCGTGTTGCGCCCCTCAGGCTCGAGAATCAGTGCGCCGGCCTTGATGCCGACCTGGCGCAGCTGCTCGGCAACCATGAAACGGTGTTCTTCATTGCAGACCACCACCGGGGCCCGCGCCTGCAGGGAGCCCGTGCGCGCCAGGGTTTGCTGCAGCATGGTCAACTCCCCGGCCAGGGGCAGAAACTGCTTGGGGTGAAGCTCCCGCGATACGGGCCACAGGCGACTTCCGACGCCGCCGGAAAGAAGTACGGGTGTCAACATGGCAGATCCTGTTGCGTTGGGCGACATGAGCTGCAAGCAGCCCATGCTCGCTGGAACCCGCTATCTTACTTGATGGACAAAGCGCGAGGCCAGCGCGCCCCGGCATCGGCTCCGGTCACGGCAGTCTGCATACTCATGCACCGCCAGCCGCCTGCGCACGCCAGCGCTGGACTTGTGCCCCGCAGGGTTTAGAATGACGCCCTGACACATACGCCCTGACCGATCACAGCGCGGCTGACACCGGGGCCTGACGCCCTGCACGGACTTTGGGGCCCGACTGGACACACTATGACCGCACAAAGCGCATTCACGAAAGAAGAACTGGTCGCCTGCGGCCACGGCCACCTCTTCGGCCCCGGCAACGCGCAGTTGCCGACCGACAACATGCTGATGCTGGATCGCATTACCCACGTGAGTTCCGAGGGTGGCCGCTACGGCAAGGGAGAAATCGTCGCCGAGCTCGATATCCACCCGGATCTATGGTTTTTCCAATGCCACTTCCCGGGTGACCCGGTGATGCCCGGCTGCCTGGGACTGGATGCCATGTGGCAGCTTGTCGGCTTCTTTCTCGGCTGGCGTGGCAACCCGGGACGGGGTCGGGCACTGGGTTCCGGCGACGTGAAGTTCACCGGGCAGGTTGTACCCAGCGCGAAGAAAGTCAGCTACCACATCCACATGAAGCGGGTTATCGAGCGCAAGCTCATCATGGGCATAGCCGATGGCGTGGTATCGGTGGATGGTCGCGACATCTACACAGCGAACGACCTGCGTGTCGGGCTGTTCACCTCAACGGAGTCTTTCTAATCCCATGAGCAGACGGGTAGTCATTACAGGGCTCGGTATCGTGTCCTGCCTGGGTAACGATGCCGAAACAGTCACTGAGGCGCTGCGGGCCGGGCGCTCCGGTATCAAGATTCGCCAGGAACAGATTGATATGGGGATGCGCTCGCACGTCGCCGGCGCACCGGATATTGTTGTCGCAGATCATATCGACCGCAAACAGCTGCGCTTCATGGGCGATGCTGCCGCCTATGCCTATATCGCCATGCAGCAGGCGATAGCGGACTCCGGCCTCGCCGAAAAGGACGTATCCAATGTGCGCACGGGTATCATTGCCGGGTCCGGTGGCGCCTCCTCGGCGAGCCAGACCGAGGCAGCGGACATCCTGCGGGAAAAAGGCCTGCGCCGCGTGGGCCCCTATCGGGTCACCCAGACCATGGGGAGCACGGTGTCAGCCTGCCTCGCCACGCCTTTACGTATCAAGGGTGTGAATTACTCGATTTCATCTGCCTGTTCCACCAGCGCGCACTGCATTGGCAACGCCATGGAGCAGATTCAGCTCAACAAGCAGGACATCGTGTTCGCGGGCGGTGGTGAGGAGCTGCACTGGACACTGAGCAGCCTGTTCGACGCCATGGGTGCCCTGTCCACCAAGTACAACGACACCCCGGAGCGCGCCTCTCGCGCCTACGACGCAAACCGGGACGGATTCGTCATCGCCGGCGGCGGCGGCATGCTGGTGCTCGAAGAGCTGGAACATGCCCTCGCCAGGGGTGCGCGGATCTACGCGGAGCTTGTGGGTTACGGTGCCACCTCCGACGGCTACGACATGGTAGCACCCTCTGGTGAAGGCGCCGTGCGCTGCATGCAGCAGGCGCTGGCGACGGTCAGCGGCCCGATCGACTATATCAACGCCCACGGCACCAGCACCCCGGCGGGCGACATTCAGGAACTGAAGGCGGTGCGTGAAGCCTATCGCGATCGCGATCACATTCCCGTTGTAGGGTCGACGAAATCACTCTCGGGGCACTCTCTGGGTGCAGCCGGTGTGCAGGAGGCGATCTACTCTCTGCTGATGCAGCAAGCGGGCTTTATCGCCGCCTCGGCCAATATCGAGACCCTGGACCCGGAGGCGGAAGGCCTGCCCATCGCCACCCAGCGACACGACAACGTGGACCTGCAGCGCGTCATGTCCAACAGCTTCGGTTTCGGAGGCACCAACGCTTCACTGGTGTTCCAGAAGTTCACCGGCTGAGCGGGCACCAGACTCAGCCCAGGGAATCCAGTAGCGCCACGTCCAGCCAGTCCCCTTCCACAACGCAGGTCGCGGGGGGCACGCAGGCCAGGGCGTTGCTGTAGCACACCGAACTCAGCACCCCCGAACTCTGGTTGGCGAAGGGCACCGCACGCGGGCCATCGGGCCCGGCACTCACACTCACCCGCAGATATTCCTGCCGGCTGTCCGGCCTGGGACGGCTGAATCCGGCACGGGCACGCAGCCAGAGGGGTTCTACGTCACTGGCACCCTGGAAGCGCAACAGGAAGGGCCTGGCCAGCAGGCAGAAGGTGACAAAACTGGAGGTCGGGTTGCCGGGCAAGCCGAGAAACGGCACACCGGCGACCTCCCCAAACGCCAGCGGCTTGCCCGGCTTGATGGCAGGACGCCACAGTGACAGCGAACCCAGCCGCTCCACCTGACGGCGCACATGGTCCTCGTCGCCCACGGACACACCACCCGAGCTGATCACGCAGTCGGCGCTGCCCGCCGCCTGCTCCAGCGCTGCGGCAGTGGCCTCCGGCGTGTCCGCCACGCTGCCACAGTCGACTACCTGCATGCCCAGGCCGCGCACCAGTGCCGCGAGCATATAGCGGTTACTGTTGTAGATCTGCCCCGCTCGCAGGGCGACGCCGGGTTCGACCAGCTCATCACCGGTGGCCAGCAATGCGACCCGCAGCGGGCGGCGAACAGACACCTGCGCAAGCCCCACCGAGGCCAGCAGCCCGATGTCTTCCGCGCGCAGACGCCTGCCGCAAGCCAGCACACGGGCACCTGCAGGGATATCCTGTCCACACGGTCGGATATTGTCGCCCGGGTGCACCGCTCCCTGGACCACCACGGTGCCGTTGACCTCGGCACACTGCTCCTGGATAGCGATGGCATCAGCGCCTGCAGGCACCGGAGCACCGGTAAAGATCCGTGCCGCCGTCCCCGGCATCAGGGGTTCGGGAGCCTGTCCGGCGGCAATACGCTGGCTGACGGGCAACGGGGCGGTGGCGTCGCGGGCGCGCAGCGCGTAGCCATCCATGGCGCTGTTGTCCTCCGGTGGCACCGCGACGGAGGCGATCACATCGTCGGCCAGCACCATGCCACACGCCGTCTGCAGACAGCGCAGCTCGCTGGCAGGCGGTGGGGGGGCGCTGGCCAACAGGGTCGCCAGCGCTTCATCAACCGGCAGTAGCGGCTTCACGACAGCGTAGCGCGGGCCCGCAGCACCCCAACGAAGTTACAGGGCCGGTGATCGCTGTCCAGCTGTTCACGAATAATGCCAGTCCAGGCGGTGCGACAGGCACCGGTGGAACCCGGCATGCAGAAGATGAGCGTGTTGTTGGCGAGGCCGCCCAGGGCACGCGACTGCACCGTCGACGATCCGATTTCTGCAAACGACAAGGCGCGGAACACTTCACCAAAACCCTCAATGGATTTATCGAACAGCGGCGCCACCGCTTCAGGCGTGGAATCGCGCCCGGAAAACCCGGTGCCGCCGGTCACCAGCACCACCTGCACGGCGGGCTCGGCTATCCAGACCGACAGCAGCGCGCGAATCTGGTAGATGTCATCGGGCACGATGTTGTGCGCGAAGCAGCTGTGACCCGCGGCTTCAAGCGCCTGCACCAGATACTGGCCCGAGGTGTCGGTGTCGGGCGTACGGGTGTCGGATACCGTCAGCACGGCAATCGAGAGACCGATCCCCGGGCCGCTTGCGGACGATGCAGACATCAGCCTGAGGCCTCCTTGCTTGCCTGTTGTTGTTGACGTTGATAGAAATACTGGCGCACGGTATCGGCGACGAAACTGCGCCAGGAAACCTGTTTGATGGCAAAGGTGCTGCGGATGCGGTTGCACTGCAGTGAACGGTTCAGCGCCCGGCCCGGGCCACCCAGCAACTGCAACTGCACGGCGTCGGGCGAGAACCGTGAGAACTGCGAGGCGGAAGCCAGCAACGCTTCTGCAAACTCATAACAGTTGGTCGTATCCGTGCTGCAGTAATGGTAGATACCCCAGGACTCGGCGCCGGCACCCAACTGGTCGAGCATGCCTGCCACAACCCGGGCGGCGTCCAGGGACTCAACGGGGCAGCCCCTGAGCTGGTTGTCCAGTGACAGGGTCCCGCCGGCGATCAGCTGTTCCAGCATATGCGACAACACGTTGACGCCGGCTGCTGAAAATACCGGGCCGAGACGCAGCACCACGTGCCGTTCGCAGGTCTCGCTGGCGCGGGTTTCCGCCGCCGCCAGCAAGCGACCCACCGTTTCAGGATTGTCAGGGGGGTCCTGTTCGCGATAACCGCGCTCCGCATCGCCTGCGAACACGCGCGCGCTGGACACCAGGAAATAGCTGGCATCACTGCGCTGGCAGGCCTTGGCCAACCAGTGACTGCGCTCAACATCCAGTTCGTTGATCAACTCGCCGCTGTCGATTGCGCCCTGCAGACGCACATCAACCACGATGTCCGCACGCGCGCGGCGCACAACCTTCTTGGCATGGCGCTCGCTTTTCCAGCGCGACACCGAGCTGGAAACACTTTCAAGCTCGTGCCGACCCCAGCGCTTCAGGTGATCCGCCAGGGCCAGTCCCAGAGAGCTGTCCGAACCGATCAAGAGGACGCGCACACCAGCCCCCCCGGATCACTGCCGCACGCTGCGGGCGAAACAACCGCCTCAGAAAGGAATGTCGTCGTCAAAGTCGTCAAAGTCACCGGGAGGTGTATTGCTCGCCGGCGCACGTGCGCCGCCCGATGCGGCGGGAGCTTGCTGCTGCGGCGCCGCGCTCTGGTTGTACTCATCGCGCCCATAGTTGTCGCCGCCCATCTGGCCGCCGCCGGGGCGACTGTCCAGCATCTGCATCTCGTTGGCCACGATTTCCGTGGTGTACCGGTCCTGGCCGTCCTGTGCCTGCCACTTGCGCGTGCGCAGAGAGCCTTCAACATACACCTTGGAGCCCTTTTTCAGGTATTCACCGGCAATCTCCGCCAGCCGATTGAAGAACACCACGCGGTGCCACTCCGTGCGCTCCTGGGGCTGGCCGGTCTGCTTGTCCTTCCAGCTCTCGGAGGTGGCCAGATTGACGTTGGTCACCGCACCGCCTGACGGCATGTAGCGCACTTCCGGATCCGCGCCCAGATTACCGACGAGTATGACTTTGTTGACGCCCCGTGAAGCCATGGTAACTCCTCTTTCGTGGACGGTTGGCGATTGGAAATAACTGCGAGGACTATAACAATCCACCTGTGCAATTGCGACACCACATCACGCCAAAACCCATCGGTTCCGGCCCCGGCTGGCGCCCGGCACTCAGGGCGCGGCTTCGCCCAGTCCGGACTCGCCGTGAACAGGTGCCGGCAGTGCCACCAGCATCCACACCGCGATAACCAGCAGGCACAACTCGGTAATGCCAACGACGCCGTAGTGCTGGAGTACCCAGCCACCCGCGGCACCGCCGGCGAAAATACCGAGAAACTGCGCGGTGGAGAATATGCCCAGCGCCGTGCCCTTGGCCTCGGGTGCCACCGCCTTGCTGACCAGGGAGGGCAGTACCGCCTCCATGTAGTTGAACCCGACGAAGAATAGCCACAGTGCCACGCAAAACAGCCACGGCGTGGCTGCCAGACCGAGCAGCGCCAGAGCCACCATCAATACGGCGATAGCGACAAGAAACACGAGATGGTGGCGGCCGCCGCGCTCCGCCAGCCGCATCATGGGCAGAATGCCCAGCACCGACAGCACAACCGCGGGCAGGTAAATCTGCCAATGGTGCTCGCGAGCCAGCCCAACCACCGACTCCAGCGCCCCGGGTACAATCTGGAAGCTGGCCATGAGCACAAAATGGAGGACAAAAATGCCGATATCCAGCCGCAGCAGCGTGCCGTTGCGCAGGCTGGCGCGGAACAAGCGGGGCCGCGTGCCAACTTCGGTGTAGGTCACCCCGCTGCGAGGCGGGTCCGGCACCTGCCAGAGCACCACCACGATACCCAACAACGCCAATGCCGCAGTGACGCCGAACACGGCCTCCAGCCCGCCCATTCCCGCTATCAGCGGCCCCAGCACGAGGGCCAGGGCGAAGGCCAGGCCAATACTCGCACCCACCACCGCCATCGCCTTGGTGCGCTGCTCCCGGGACGTGAGATCAGCCACCAGAGCCATCACACTGCTGGCAATCGCCCCGGCACCCTGCAGGGCGCGACCAAGAATGATGCCCTGGATGCTCTCGGCCAGTGCTGCCACCACACTGCCCGCCGCAAATACCAGCAGACCGCCAATAATCACCGGCTTGCGGCCGATGCGATCGGAGAGCCAGCCCAGGGGGATTTGCAGTGACGCCTGGGTGAGCCCGTACACGCCCAGCGCCACCCCGATCAGGGTGGGCGTCGCGCCGGCAAAGTCCACGGCGTACAGGGCCAGTAGCGGCAGCACCATGAACAGGCCCAGCATGCGCACGTTGTACAGCAAAGCCAGTGAGGCCACTGAGCGCCGCTCAACGGACGACATGGGATGTTTGGTAATCACAGCAGGACAGGCACTTTGCAAAAGCCGCTATGGTAACAGCTTCGCTTTCGCTGTGGCATCCACTCGGCAGACGCCTGCGTACCACCCGGTAACCTTTTGCCTCGACACGACAACACGACCTATACTGTCGGGTTCGACCGATACCCCCCGACCGGAGACACATGGACACCATTCACGTCCGCGGTGCACGCACCCACAACCTGAAGAACATCGACCTCGACATCCCCCGGGACAAACTGGTTGTCATCACCGGGCTCTCGGGGTCGGGGAAGTCTTCACTGGCCTTCGACACGCTGTATGCCGAAGGGCAGCGGCGCTATGTGGAGTCGCTGTCCACCTATGCCAGGCAGTTCCTGTCGATGATGGAAAAGCCCGACATGGACCATATCGAGGGTCTGTCGCCCGCTATTTCCATCGAACAGAAGTCCACATCCCACAATCCGCGCTCCACCGTGGGTACCATTACCGAGATATACGACTACCTGCGCCTGCTGTACGCACGTGTCGGGGAACCGCGCTGCCCGGAACACGGTGAGAGCCTGCAGGCCCAGACGGTGAGCCAGATGGTCGATTCCGTGCTGGCCATGCCCGAGGGCAGCAAACTGATGTTGCTGGCGCCCGTGGTGCGGGCGCGCAAGGGTGAGCACCTGCATGTCTTTGAGGAGCTGCGCGCCGCCGGCTTTGTACGTGCCAGGGTCGATGGCATTATCACCGAGCTTGATGACCTTCCCGACCTCGACAAAAAGCGCAAACATGACATCGAGGTGGTGGTAGACCGCTTCAAGGTGCGCGCCGATCTCAGCCTGCGACTGGCGGAATCCTTCGAAACGGCGCTGGGCCTCACCGATGGCCTCGCCACGATCAGCCCCATGGAGGGCGACGGCGGGGACATCATGTTCTCCGCCCGTTTCGCTTGCCCCGTCTGCGGCCACAGCATCGACGAACTGGAGCCGCGGCTGTTTTCCTTCAATAACCCCGCCGGTGCCTGCTCCAGCTGTGACGGCCTGGGCGTCAAGCAGTATTTCGACCCGGCGCGTGTCGTCCTGCACCCGGAGTCCAGCCTCGCCGAAGGCGCCATACGCGGCTGGGACCGGCGCAACGTGTACTACTTCCACATGCTGACCAGCCTCGCCGACCACTACGGTTTCTCCATCGACACCCCCTTTGCACAGCTGAAGAAAGCCCACCAGCAGGCCATTCTCCAGGGCAGTGGAAATGAGGAGATCAGCTTCGCCTACATGAATGATCGCGGCGACGTCTACAAGCGCAAGCATCCCTTTGAGGGGATACTGCCCAATATGGAAAGGCGCTATCGGGACACGGAGTCCCAGTCGGTGCGTGAAGAGCTGTTCAAGTTCATGTCGACGCAACCCTGCCCTGACTGCGGCGGCACCCGCCTGTGCCGGGATGCACGCCACGTATTCGTGGACGATCGCGACCTGCCCAGCATTGCGGAGATGCCGGTGGGCGAGGCGGAGATCTACTTCGGCAACCTGACCCTGCCGGGCCGCAAGGGTGAAATCGCCGGCAAGATCCTCAAGGAGCTGCGTGCGCGGTACCGCTTTCTGGTCGATGTGGGGCTGAATTACCTGACGCTGAGCCGCAGCGCGGAAACCCTCTCCGGTGGCGAGGCACAGCGCATACGCCTGGCTTCGCAGATTGGCGCCGGTCTGGTCGGCGTGATGTACATACTCGACGAGCCGTCTATCGGCCTGCATCAACGGGACAATGAACGCCTGCTCGGCACGCTGACGCATCTGCGCGACCTGGGGAATACGGTTCTGGTAGTAGAGCACGATGAGGACGCCATTCGCAGCGCTGACCACATTATTGACATAGGCCCGGGGGCGGGGGTGCACGGTGGGCGTATTGTGGCCCAGGGCAGCCTGGCGGATATCGTGGGTAACGCGGACTCCCTGACTGGCGCCTACCTGTCCGGCAAGCGCTCTATCGCCGTACCCGCAAAGCGCACCCCTGTGGACCGCAAGAAAATGCTCACGCTCTCTGGCGCCACGGGCAACAACCTGCAAAACGTCACCCTGGAGCTGCCACTGGGGCTACTGACCTGCGTCACGGGCGTATCCGGCTCCGGCAAGTCCACCCTGGTCAACAACACGCTGTACCCCCTCGCCGCTACCGAGCTCAATGGTGCCACCACCCTGACACCGGCGCCCTACTCGGCGATCACTGGCATGCAGCACATCGATAAATGCATCGACATCGACCAGAGCCCGATTGGCCGCACGCCCCGCTCCAACCCGGCGACCTATACCGGCATCTTTACCCCGGTGCGGGAATTGTTCTCCGGCACCCAGGAGGCGCGCTCGCGTGGCTACAAACCCGGCCGTTTCAGCTTCAACGTCAAGGGGGGTCGCTGTGAAGCCTGCCAGGGCGATGGCGTCACCAAGGTAGAGATGCACTTCCTGCCCGACATCTATGTCCCCTGCGATGTCTGCAAGGGCAAGCGCTATAACCGCGAGACGCTGGAAGTCCGCTACAAGGGCAAGAATATCCACGAGGTGCTGGAGATGACGGTGGAAGATGCGCTGGCCTTCTTCGAGCCGGTGCCGGCCATCGCGCGCAAGCTGCAAACACTGATGGATGTCGGCCTGTCCTACATACGCCTCGGACAGGCAGCAACTACCTTGTCAGGTGGGGAGGCACAGCGAGTCAAGCTATCGCGGGAACTGTCCAAGCGCGATACCGGCAAGACTCTGTACATCCTCGATGAGCCCACCACGGGCCTGCACTTTGAGGACATTCGCCAACTGCTGGAGGTGCTGCACCGCCTGCGGGATCACGGCAATACCGTGGTGATCATTGAGCACAACCTGGATGTGATCAAAACGGCGGACTGGCTGGTAGACCTGGGGCCGGAAGGCGGCTCGGGCGGCGGCCAGATTATCGCGACAGGTACGCCGGAGGAGGTTGCGGAAGCGCCCGGTTCATATACCGGGATGTTCCTCAAGCCGCTGTTGACGCGCGCTGCCGGCGGGCCCAGCAAGGCCGGGGCTGTGCGGAAGCGGAAGAAGAAGGCGGCTGCGTAGGCTGCGCAGGCTGTGGTGGTGCCGGCGCCCAGCAGCGTTACCCCGGCCACTGCGGACACG